>MDSV01062134.1_pt1 | contig 13086 bp, 4 predicted proteins | sample 810851 | NCBI WGS metagenome assembly MDSV01 (sample SAMN05326640, study PRJNA326480) | marine metagenome | isolation source: seawater | place: Atlantic Ocean: North East | collected 2012 | reverse complement strand
GGATATACTGGAACTGAGGCAAATGATATACGATTAACAACTACTTCTGGAGGAATAGATGTTAATGGGCATGTAGGTGCTTCTGGTTCTATAACTGGTGCTGCTTTCTATGGTGATGGTACAAACTTAACAGGTGTTAGTGGAGCTGGTATTGGACTATCTACCAGACAAACAATAACTAAACTTGTAAGTAGTGTTGGTGTTGGTGCAACAACAAACAGTGCATTTACTGATGGTAGAAAATCTTGGATGTTACAAAAAGTAGGTATTTCTAGTGCTGCATGGGTAGTACTATATACTGATCAAAATGCATTAGCAGCAGATGCAACTAGAAGTTATACAACTGACCCAACACCTGGATCTGGTGTTATTGCTGAAGTTAGGACAACTACTGCAGGTGTTAGTACGTTTATAATGAGTCCAGGTATAATGGGATGGAATAATGACGCAACACCATCAAATAATATATGGTTTAAAATAACAAACAATGAAACCTCACAAGCAAACATTACAGTATCTTTAGATATTGTTCAGTTGGAGGCTTGATAGATGCTCAGTGATATAAAAAGAGAGTATATAGTTACTGTTAGAGAGCATGGTGACTTAGAAAATTTTTATGATGAGATGGAAACTGCTGGAAGTGCTGGATGCTGTCCAGATAGAGAAGTTGAGTGTCTTTCCAGAAGAAATATTAGCAGAAATACGCATTATAAGTTAAGTGAGTTAGATGTAGATAAATTAAAAAATCATCCAAATGTAATCAATATAGAATTAGCACCTCATGAAAGAGGTATTGAAGCAACTCCTCTTTGGGGTCCACAAAGTGGTGATTTCCAAAAGAGTACAAATATTAACAGTGGTGATCTTAACTGGGGATTAAAAAGAGTACTTGATGGTGTACAAACTGCCAACTGGGGTACTAATGGCCAAACAACTTTTAATGATACAATACAAACAGGTTCTTCTGGAAAGAATGTTGATCTTGTAATTGTAGATAGTCATGTAAATCATGAACATCCAGAGTTTTGGAGGAATAGAACTAATAATGCTTTAGGATCTAGAATGAACCAAATTGATTGGTTTGGCGAGTATGCTGCTGCTATAGGTGATAGTTATGGTACAGGCAAAACTTATAATTACAGTTCTACTGGATACGGTACACCAGGACAAAGTAATCATGGAACTCATGTTGCTGGTACTGCTGGAGGTAATACTCAAGGATGGGCAAGAGATGCAAATCTTTATAATATAGCATTCAGCACAACTTTAGTTAATGATGCATCTGGTACGGTATATCCTGATTTTGCTACCTATCTTTTTGATTATCTAAGAGAATTTCATAGAAAGAAACCAATTAATAGTAAGACTGGAAGAAAAAATCCAACTGTAGCGAATCATAGTTGGGGGTATAATCAAGGATCTCCAGATCTTAATAGTATTACAAGTGTTACTTATAGAGGAAATACTACACAAGTAACAGGAACAGATCCCGAAAGAAAAATTATATTAGAAGCAAATGGAGTTCCTGTTCCATTTAATACTACTTTGTATAGAGTTCCAGTAAGAGTACTCACTCTTGAGGCTGATATTGAGGATGCTATTAGAGATGGTATTATTATGGTAGGTTCTGCTGGCAATTCTTATTGGTTGTGTGAGGGTGATGTAAGTGCAGTTGATTATAATAACTCATATAATATTGGAGCCAGTGTATATTCGCATTCTAAAGGATCAAGTCCAGCTGCTCATCCTTGGTTTATTAGTGTTGGTTCGGTTGGTGAACTTGTAGAGGAGCATAAGTCTACTTTTAGTAATACTGGTTCAGGAATTGATATTTGGGCTCCTGGATCAAATATCATTTCTTCTGTATTTGATACAACTGCATCTACTGAAGGATATGGGACATTAGTAAATGATCCTAGAGATGCTAATTTTAAAGTTGCAGATATTAGTGGAACTAGTATGTCTGGTCCCCAAGTTGCTGGATATCTTGCATGTGTTGCAGAACAAGAACCAAATTTGAAATATGATGAGGCATTGCAACATTTAATAGATTATTCTAAACAAGATCAAGTATCAGATAGTGCATTAGATGGTTATGGGGAAGCATTATTTTCAACTCCAGGATCGGCATATTGGACATGCCCTGTAGGAATAACCACTATTGCTGTTGTATGTATTGGTGCTGGTGGTGGTGCTGGTGGTGCTTCTCCTCAAGATGGTGATGGTGGTGGAGGTGGTGGATTAGCATATAAGAATAATATATCAGTAACACCTGGTGTTCAGTATTTAGTCTCTGTTGGACAAGGTGGTGTTGGTGGAAGTAATGGAGGTGCTGGTAGTAATGGCCAGAACACACAGTTTAGTCCAGGAGGAGGTATTCCTAATGTTACTGCTCTTGGCGGTGGTGGTGGTTCTGGATCTGGTGGATCTGGTGGAGCTGGTGGTGGATATCAAAATGCTGATGGCGGTGGTAATGGTGGTGCTGGTGGTATGTTTAACTCTGCTCAAGGTGGTGGAGGAGGTGCTGGTGGATATTCAGGAAATGGTGGACAAGGAGCAGGTTCATATCCAGGTGGTTCAGGTTCTGCAGGATCAGGTGGTGGAGGTGGAGGTGGATTCCAAGCACCTGGAGGTGGTGTAGGAATATTCGGTGAAGGTGCTAATGGGGCAGCATCAGATCTTGCTAATAGTAATCGCATAGGTTATCCTGGATCTGGTGGTAAAGGTGGATATAGTGGTGGTGTTGGTCCTAATGGTGCTTCTGATGATGGTTCAGGAATATATGGTGGAGGTGGATTTGGTGGTTATCAAGGTGGTAAAGGTGGTGTTCGTATTGTTTGGTGGGGTCCTAATAGTCCTCAGAGAGCATTCCCATCAACTAACGTATCACAAACAACGCTATGGTCACAAGATTATAAGAATCTAGGACCAAATACTAATAATAGATATTTGTATTTCCAAAAGTCTAGACCAGATGAGGGTTTAGTATATCCTCATGATACTTTTAAAAGTCGTACAACTTCAACTACAAAATATCCAAGACAAAAGACTGCAACTAATAAGACAGAACAATTCGCTGAAATATATCAATGGGATTTTAATGTTACTGCTTCAGGAGGATTTTATTTCTTTGATGATGCCTATGATAGATTAGGAACAGTACGTGATGCCACCTATACAACTATTACATGTAAGAAAGGTGATAATTTGCAATTTAATATAAATGCTAGTGGTCATCCATTCTTTATTAGTAATAGACTAGGTAATGGTATGCCATCGCCATCTGAAACTCCAGTTGGGATTACTAATAATGGTGCTGATAATGCTGTTGTTGTTTGGGACACTACAAATGTTGCTCCAGGATTGTATTGGTTTAACTGCCAATACCACTCAAATATGTACGGTAATATCAATATAACTGAATCTGCATTTAATCCTGCATAACATCCTTGATAAATAAATAAAAACTCGGTAAAAATGTCTGCAATTATAACCGATCAGATTAGAATATTAAACGCAAAGAATTTTGTTGCTGGTGTTGCTAACACTGACAATTCTTATTATTCTTTTATTGGTCTTCCCAACCCGTCTGATGTTCAGACTAATTGGGACACTGATCCACCTACTCCAAAAGATTCTTTTGATGAAGAGAATTCCTATTGGGATACTATGATTGCAATGAAGAAAATTAATAATGGAGATATTAGACAGGTTGTTACTAAGAGAATTTGGAAGTCTGGTACGAAATATGATATGTATCGTCATGACTATAGCAGATCAAATACATCATCAATATCTAAAGCGACTAATTTATATAATGCATCTTTTTATGTTATAAACGAAGATTATAGAGTTTATATTTGTCTGCAAAATGGTACAAGTCCAGATTATCCAAATGGACAAATCTCATTAGATCAACCAACATTTACTGATTTAGAACCAAGAGCAGCAGGAACTAGTAATGATGGTTATGTTTGGAAGTATCTTTATACTATTAAACCAAACGAAATTGTAAAATTTGAGACTTCTGATTTTATTCCAGTTCCTCAAGATTGGGATAATTCAACTGAGAATGCACCAGTAAGAGAAAATGCCATAGAAGGTTCTATTAAAATAGTTACTGTTACTAATGCAGGTGTTAATGTTGGTGCAATATCAACTGCATATACAAGAGTCCCTATTAATGGTGATGGTTATGGTGGAGAAGCAACAGTAGTAGTTAACAATGATTTAAAAATAGATTCTGTAACTGTTTCTAGTCAAGGATCTGGTTATACTTACGGAACTTTAGATTTAGCAGCAGGTGGCGTTCCTGTTGCAGGTACTGAACCTCAATTTAATGTTATTATACCACCTAGTGGTGGTCATGGTTTTGATATATACCGAGAACTTGGTGCTTATAATGTTTTGCTATATTCTCGATTAGAGAATGATGCTGAGAATCCAGATTTCATAACAGGTAATCAATTTTCTAGAATTGGGGTTGTAGAAAATCCACTTGCACCAAATAGTATAATTCCACTTACTTTAGATAAAGCAAGTGCGGTAAATGCTATCAGGTTAACTGGTATTGGATATAGTTCTGCTACCTTTGATCCAGATTCTCAATTTACCCAGACAATCGGTATTGCTCTTACTGCTGCTGGTAGAGTTATTAATTACGATCAAACAACAGGTGTTTTAAAGTATTGGCAAGATAGAGTTGGATTTAATACTGTAGGTGCTGCTTTAACAAATGCAACTTATGGATATGAGTTAATTGATTTTACTAGTTCTCCTTCTACTGGAGGTGACTTAGTTATTACACCAACAACAGGGTCTAATTTACAAATTTATAGTGGATTTAGCGGTTTTAGCACTACTATAAATAATAAGACATATAATCTTGGTCAAGATTTTACTGATGGTATCTCTTCACCCGAAGTTAAAAGATACTCAGGAAATATAATTTACGTTGATAATAGACCATCGGTTAACAGATCTGTAAACCAAAAAGAAGATATTAAAGTCATCTTGCAATTCTAAAGGATTATAAAGTATTATGCCACAGCAAACTAATCTAAATGTAGCACCATATTTTGATGACTTTGACGCATCTAGTGATTACCATAAGGTTTTATTTAAACCTGGTTATCCAGTACAGGCGAGAGAGTTAACAACGCTACAATCTATACTTCAGAATCAAATTGAGAAATTTGGTAATCATTTCTTTAAAGAGGGTCAAAGAGTAATACCTGGAAATGTTTCTTATAATCAATTTTATTATGCAGTAAAGTTAAATAATAATTTTCAAGGAATACCTGTTGCTGCATTTGCTCAACAGTTAGTTGGAAAAACTATATCGGGTGTTATATCTGGAGTTTCTGCTGTTGTAGATCAAGTATTGCTTCCTTCAGAATCTGAAGAGAATACACTTACTTTATATGTAAATTATGTTGGTAGTAATACAACCAATAATTCTACTCAACAATTTAATGATGGCGAGGAATTAACATGTGCTAGTACACTTGCGTCAGGATTACTTGGAAATACTACAATAACTCCAGGTACTTCATTTGGATTAACTCTTTCTAATAATAATGCAGCAACTGGATCTGCATTTATGATCAATAATGGAGTTTATTTTATTCGTGGTCAATTTGTTGGTGTAGATACAGAAACTTTAATTTTAGATCAATATAATAATACTCCTAATTATAGGGTTGGTTTAAATATTGTAGAAGAAATTATAAATTCAGATTTAGATGAAGAATTAAATGATAATTCACAAGGATTTAATAACTATGGTGCTCCTGGTGCGGATAGATTAAAAGTAACTGCTAGTTTATTTAAAAAATCATTAGATGATTTTGATGATAATAGTTTTATAGAATTGGGCACTGTAAAAAATGGAGTATTACGATCTAATAAAAAAACTGGTAGTCTTGATGCTACTCCATTTGATGATGAAATAGCAACTAAACTATATGATACTGAAGGAGATTTTACAGTTACAGAATTTGATAGCGTTATTACCGAATCTTTAGATGATGGATTAGGTAATAAGGGTTTATTTAAGGAGGGAGAATATACTTACGGTGGCCAAGTTGTCAGTAATGATAATATGGTTTATAAGATGTCTCCAGGTAAGGCATATGTTCGTGGTTATGATGTTGAGATTCCAGAAGCTGTATTCTTAGATGCTCCTAAATCACGTACAACAAAGCAAATAAAGGATGAAGCAATTAGTTATAATACAGGAACAACTCTTCGTTTGAATGGTACGATGGGTTCTCCTGTTATTGGTATAGGTGGAACTTATACAGTTAGTTTGAGAGACAAGAGGATGCATAACACATCTTCTGACACACAAGAAAATTATGGTAAAGAAATTGGTGTTGCTAGAGTTTATGATTATAAATTAGAAAGAGGAACTGCAGATTATGATTTTGCTGGAAAAAGTATTCCTACTAACCAATTTAATTTAAGTCTTTATGATGTACAAACAGTAACTGAACTTTTTTTAAACCAACCTATTACTTTAAATACTCCGACATACGTTAAAGGAAAGCAGAGTGGTGCAACTGCATTTTTAAAAGAACCTACTACTGATAAAAATTTAATAATTTATGAGCAAGAAGGAGAATTTATTCCAAGCGAATCTTTAATTTTTAATGGTGTTGATGATGGAAGAATTGCTGTAGCAATTACAGAGTATGGGATATCTGATGTAAGAGCTGTTTTTAGTCAGGGTTATACTGGATTTTCTACATTTAGTGGTGATGTAGTACAAAAAGATGTAAAAAATATCGGTATTGCTAGTATCACTGCTGCACATTATTGGGGTACTTATCCATCGGTAACAATAGGTAATGAAAAAGTTCATACTGGAATTTCTACAGTATCTCTCAGTTTCGACAATCCAGTTGATGAATTGTTTAAAAAAGGAGATTTAGTTAGATTTACTAATCCATTAGACACTAGAGAAAAAGTTATTGGTGTCGTTAGTACTACAAAGTATAGAGGTCCAAACAGACCTACATCTCAATATAATGATATGGAAATCACTAACGTAGCTGTTAGTGTGGGTATTGCTCAATCATTACCATCAGAACATATAACTGCAACTGATTTTACCAAGATTAATACGGGATTACAGTCATCTCAAGATAATACTCTTTATACTCCTCTTCCAAAAGCAAATGTATCAGAAGTTGATCTTTCTGATGCTTATATTACTGTACGTAGAAAGTTTTCTGTAAATATTGATAATGGGGAATTTAATTCATCTACAATACCTACTGCTGGTGAAAATGAATTCTTCTTACCATTTGATGAGGAAAGATATAGTTTATTTACTACTACTGGAAATCCAATGATATTGGATTCCAATAAAGTTACAGTTTTTACAGATGCAAACGGTAGAAGTGCATTAAAAATGCAAGGTTTTGATTCAACTGTTATTTCTGGAGATTGTGATGTTATTACTACTATACAGAAGAAGAAACCAAAAGCAAAACTAAAAATTAGAAATGCTGTAAAAAGTATTATAATTAATAAATCAAACAATCCTCAATCTGGTATAGGTGCTACTACAGCAAATGATGGATTAGTTTATGGTGTTTATCCTTATGGTACTAGGGTTCAGGATGATATAATATCCCTCAATCATCCAGATATTATTGAGTTATATGGAATATATGAGTCACAAGACACTGAAGATCCAACTGCTCCTAGATTAGTATTAACTAATATAGCAAGTCCTTCGACTACAACATCGGATTTCTTAGTTGGTGATATTATAAAGGGTGAATCAAGTGAAGCAATTGCTATAATTGCTGAAATAAATGATGCAGAAACTATTACATTCCTTTATAAGAATGATGAATTATTTAAAGAAGGTGAGAGAATAAAAACAACCGAAACAAATTTATATTCTACTATTCAGACAGTATCAAATCCTAGTTATAATATTTCCGAAAACTTTACTTATGATGATGGCCAGCAATCTAGTTTTTACGATTATGGATTCATAACACGTAATAAGGGTGATGAAGCACCTTCTAAAAAAGTTAAAGCATATTTCTGCACAGCATCATATAATCCAACAGATACTGGTGATATTACAACAGTTGAGTCTTATAAGAATTTTGATTTCTCAAATGAAATTAGAGAAGTTGATGGATATAGAAATACGGATATTATCGATATTAGACCAAGAGTTGATGATTATACAGTAAATGATGGTGCTACTAGATCTCCACTTGAGTTTTATGGTAGAACATTTGATCAAGCAGGAAATTCTGCTACAAATATACTTGCATCTGATGAGAGTATAGTAACAACTTTCTCTTACTATCTTGGAAGAATTGATAGAATTTTCTTAAACAAAGATGGAACATTCCAAATAAATTATGGCCAACCTTCTGATAATCCAGAATTTCCTAATCCAGTTGATGATGCATTGGAGGTATGTCAAGCAACTCTTCCACCATATGTTTATGACGTATCCGAAGTTTCTATTAATTTCTTAAGTCATAAAGGATATAAGAATATTGATATTAAGAAATTAGAAGATAGGATTCAGAATTTAGAATACTATACAGCACTTTCTTTATTGGAAACTAATACCAATAATATGTTTGTTGCTGATAGAGATGGGTCTAATAGGTTTAAGGCAGGTTTCTTTGTTGATAATTTTGCAACATTTAGTACTCAAGAAGAACAAGTTCCTATTAAGAATAGTATTGATCAACAAACAAAACAATTAAGACCAAAACATTATACTACTTCAGTTGATCTTATATTTGGTCCAGTTGTTGATACTGATCCTACAGAAGATCTTGATTTCGCTGATATTGAGGGAGTAAATGTTAAGAAGTTAGGGGATGCGATTACTTTAGATTATTCTGAAGTAGAATGGCTTAAGCAATCATTTGGAACAAGAACGGAAAGTGTTACTCCTTTCATGATTCCTTTCTGGCAAGGTAGTATTGAGTTAACTCCTGCAGGTGATACTTGGGTTGATACTGTAAGAATTGGTGCAAAGATTATTAATCAAGAGGGTAATTTTGCCCAAACTATGGCAACTGCATCTAGGTTGTTTAATGTAAATCCACAATCTGGATTTGCACCTACTGTTTGGAATTCATGGGCAACTACATGGACTGGTATGGATGCCAATACATGGAGTAGGCAGAGTAGCACAGTAATTTCTAATCAACGTGGATTACGACGAGGAAGAAGAGAATTTGAGAGAACAAAAACAAGAGTTACACGACAAACTTTAAGACAAGATATTCGGGTAAGAAGACAGTCTAGAACTGGAACTAGAACGCTTGTTGTTGAAGACATTCAGAATACTTCACAGGGTACTAGAATTGTAAGTAGAGATCTTTCACCTTCTATAAGGTCTAGGAATATTACTTTTGATGGTCAAAGATTTAAGCCAAATAAGAGATTATATGCCTTCTTTGATGGTAAGGATGTTACCAAATACTGTGTACCTAAACTATTAGAAATTAGTATGACAACTGGTGTATTCCAGGTTGGAGAAACAGTTATTGGAGAATCATCTAGATCTGGGCAACAAGCTAGTTGGCCTAATCAAAATATACCATCAATTGCCTTTAGGGTTGCTACAGCAAATCATAAGAAGGGTATATATTCCAGTCCTACAAGTGCATATCAAGAGAATCCTTATACTAATACAGTTTTATCTTCAGCATATTCTGGATCATCAACTATTCTGAATATTGACCTATATTCTTTATCTAATCATCCACAAGGTCAGTTTTCTGGATGGGTTGAGGAGGATATGATTCTCCGTGGACAGAGTAGTGGAGCACAAGCTAGGGTTACTAATGTAAGATTGATTCCTGGTCTTATGGGAATAATGCAAGGATCATTGTTTATTCCTAATCCAAATAACACAAATCATCCAAGATTTGAGACAGGAACTAAAGTGTTCACTTTAATTGATAATAAAAATAATATAGTTAAAGGTGCAGATACAAGGGGAGAAGAAGAATATGTTGCTAGAGGATTTGTAAATACTATACAAGAAACTATTCTTTCTGTTAGAAATGCAAGGATAGAACATAGAGCTACCAATGACAATAGAACAACACGTACTATGGTTGGGTCTGCTCAAGTAGTTAATACAACATCTAATATTAGAACAACTGAGCGTACAATTAGATGGCATGATCCTCTTGCTCAATCTATTTTAGTTGATGATGAAAGTGGAATTTATTTAACTAGATGTGATGTCTTCTTTAAATCAAAGGATGATATGCATATTCCTGTTACTATGCAAATTAGATCAACTGAAAAAGGATATCCATTACAAAAAATTGTTCCTTTCTCAGAGATATCTTTACAACCTGAAGAAGTTGTTTTATCTAGTGATGGATCTGTTGCAACTTCATTCCAGTTTAAAGCACCAGTTTATCTTGAGGGTGGAAAAGAATATGCATTAGCTCTATTATCTAATTCTACAAAATATAGTGTATTTATTTCTAGGGTTGGTGAAGAAGATCTTCTTACAAGATCATATGTTTCACAACAACCATATCTAGGATCTTTATTTAAGTCACAGAATGCTTCTACATGGGAACCAAGTCAGTGGGAAGATCTTAAATTTACTCTTTATAGAGCAGATTTTGTAAATTCTGGTACTGTAGAACTTTACAATCCAGAACTTACTAAAGGAAATGGACAGGAAGCAAGACTTATTCCTGATTCTTTAAGTCTAGTATCTAATCAAGTAAAAGTTGGTCTTGGAACAACAGTTGCAGATGATACTATTGAGTTTGGAAATACCATAACTCAAGTAGGAACACAAGCATCAGGTGATTATGTTGGTACTGCAGGTTCTATTACTGGTTTATTCTCAACTCGTATAGGTGTTGGTTATACTCCTCAAAGTGGAGGAAGTCAGAATTATACTAATGTATCATTAGTTACTCTTAGTGGTGAAGGTAAAGGTGCTGTTATTAATCTTACAGTTCTTTCAGGTTCTCCAACTAACCCAGTCGTTGTTGATGGTGGTAAAGGGTATAAGGTAGGTGATGTTGTTACTCTTGCCCCATTTGGTAATGAAAAGGCTGGTGAAGGTAATCAAATGACAATTACTACAGTTGGTGCTTCTAATCAAATAGTACTTGATAATGTACAAGGTACATTTGAGACTGCTGGAGTTGGTAAGACTGTTATGGTGACACGTAGTAATGGTATTACTACTGGATTTAACGACTTTAATGGTGGAGATGTTCAGATATCAAGTATTGATACTGTTACTGATGGATTGCATATTAAAGTTAACCATGAAAATCATGGAATGAATTTCCAAAATAATATTGTTAGCATATCTGGTGCTCAATCAGATCTTAAACCAACTAGATTATCTGCACCTTATTCTGTTGATTCTACTGAGGGTATCTCTGTTAATGACTCAACAATCTTTAAGACTTTCGAAGGAGTTGGTGTTGGAACTACTAATAGGGGATATCTATCTATAGGTGATGAAGTTATTGAGTACAGTAATGTTACTGGTAATGTGATAGGTGGATTTATTGCTAGAGGAACTAATGCAGTTAAGCAAGATTATCCTGTAGGAACTGAAGTATTTAAATATGAACTTGGAGGAGTTAACTTAAAGAGAGTTAATAAGTCACATAGTCTTCAAGATTCAGATGCTGGTTCGGATGGTATTACTTTTGATTCTTATAAATTAAAAATTGATATGTCTGAGAAGTTTAATGTTGAGAATGCTAATCGTAGTAATGATGATGCATATCCTGCTCTTCACTTCAATAGAACGCAATCTGCTGGTGGTGATTTTACTTATGCAACTCAGAACATACCATTTGAGATTATTACTCCAATGATCCAGAACTTTACTCCAAAAGGAACTACATTGTCCGCAACAATGAAGACAGTTACTGGACAAAGTATGAGTGGTGTTGAGACACCTTGGGTAAATTATGGTACTGAGATTTTATCATTAAATACATCAAATTATGTAGATACCCCAAGATTAATAGCATCTAAAGAAAATGAACAGGTTAAATTGGAGAATGTTACTGAAGGTAATAAATCACTTAATATGAGATTAAGTCTTAATACTACCGATAGTAGAGTTAGTCCAATTATTGATACTCAAAGAGTAAGTGCTGTATTGACTTCTAATAGAATTAATAATGTTATTGCTGATTTTGCATCTGATTCTAGAGTTAATAGTATAGATAATGATCCATCTGCATGTCAGTATATTTCTAAAGAAATAGGTTTAACTAATGCTGCCACATCCATCAAAGTTATCGTTGATGGATATTTAACAACGTTTAGTGATATTAGAGCATTCTATGCAACAAGTGATAAGGATGGGTTTAAACCAGTCTTTACACCTTTCCCAGGATATAAAAACCTTGATTCAGCAGGAAGGATAAAGAGAAGTGCATATTATGATAATAGTACAGGTCTTGCTGCACCTGATATTGGATCAAATGATGGTAGGTCTGATAGTTTAATCACTCCTAATAATGAATTTACTCAGAACCCTGACCAAAGTGAATTTAGCTCTTATACATTTAGTATTGACAATCTATCATCATTTAGAGCATATAGAATTAAATTTGTATTAACATCAACAAGTCAGGTACATGTACCAAGATTACGTAATCTAAGGGTACTTGCATTAGCATAATGTTAAAAGTAGAAGGTCATTCTGATCTTATTAGAGATCCTAAAACCAATTCTATAGTGAATACAAATTCATTAGAATATGAAAAGTATGTTGCTAGACGCAAAGCTTCCACTCAAAATTCTGATAGAGTGGAATCTATTGAGCAGGATTTATCTAATCTAAAAAATGAAATTAATGAAATCAAATCACTATTAAAGGAGATAGTTATCAATGTCAAATAAAAATATAACCTTTAATACTGATGCTGGTGTTCCTGCAGCTGCAAATCTAGTAATAACTACTGGATCTAGTTTTGAAACAACATTCACTGTTGTTGATACTAGTAATACTGCTTTTGATTTTACTGGATATACTGGAACTTCTCAAATGGCAAAGAGCGTCGCAGTGGGTGCAACGTT
>MDSV01012329.1_pt1 | contig 13086 bp, 15 predicted proteins | sample 810851 | NCBI WGS metagenome assembly MDSV01 (sample SAMN05326640, study PRJNA326480) | marine metagenome | isolation source: seawater | place: Atlantic Ocean: North East | collected 2012 | reverse complement strand
TCGACTCGCTACTGAGAGACTCGCTTCAAAGTCGAAGCCAGTTCACCCCCATACAGTTTTATTAGTTCTAAAATTATACTTAAGAATTATTATATTTAAAATATGAAAATAAATAACAATAGCTTTGAACTTAATGAAAAATTACAAGTTGTACTTGATGCAAAAGACAATGATGGTTTAATATTCATACCTAAAAATACTTCTCTTGAGGTTGAAATAGAGAATTATTATGGAAAGATAGCAATTAATAAAATTAGTATTTTTCCATCGGAAAGTGAATTTCAAATCAGTAAGTTAAGTATTGAAAATAGTATTCCAAATATGGATATCAAATTATTAGATAGATATATATATAAAGTTTTATCCGATAAATCTGGATTAGCATATTCTCCTTATTCTTATTTTCCTGATTATGATTTTACAATTTTTGAAAAAGGAAGAAGACCTTCAAATCTTGACTGGGCAATGTTTGCCTCATTATATGTATACAGTTGTAATGTTCTCCCCCAATCTGTCAAGGTAGAGCTTTCTCTTGCTAAATTCTTAAGAGTATCTGAAGAAAATTTTAAAAGATTTATGAAAAAAATTCCTCAAGAACTATTCAGAAAATCAGGACATACTGATACCAGAGGTGGAGATATTTCATTGAATTCAGAAAATCTAATAAAGGATTATTTAGGTAATAACCAAAGCTCTTTTGAAAATAACCCGTTTTTAAAGTTTTATTCTGAAGTTGACTTTTCCTGAGGTCTACTAACCATCGAAATAATTTTATCTACTGTCACTTCCCATATTTCTCTTGATTTAATATTGGCTTGCTCCCAAGAAACGTCCTGTGTTCTTTTATATGGCTTCCCTAAATAGCGATTTGATAGAAAGTCAATATGATCATTTGCACTCTTGTCTTGAACAATATTCTCTACAATCCCTCTTATTTCCCAACTTTGATACATTTCACTTGGATGAAAGATAACAACAGTCAAATACGGATCTAATCTTATGTTTTCTGTTTTTTTTCTTCCTTGTTCTGTGTTAATAAGTATTTTATTGTCTTCATAGTCGACCCACATCAAATGATTTTGCAGCTCTTTTTTATCAACTTTTGTTGCTATTGCACAGAAAGCATTATTATCAATAGCTTTTTTAAGTTCATTTGAAAGTTGCATACGTCTCTATTTTAAGTAAAAATTATAAATATGGCATTTATTAAATTATTCAAATTTGAAGAATCATCAGGCCTTTTAAAAAAAGAATATGAAAAAGGTCTTCGAAGGGCTGGAAGAATTTGGAATGTATTAACTATACAATCTCAAACTCCTGAAATTTTAAGAGATTCCATGAGGCTTTATAACTCAACTATGTTTGGAAATGTTGATATATCAAGGTTTGATAGAGAATTATTAGCTGTGGTAACATCTATTGCTAATGAGTGTGAGTATTGAATACGTGCACACCTTTATGATCTCCGGTCGGAGACTCAAGACCAAAAACTCGTAGATGAAATAGCACTTAACTGGAAAAATAGCAGTTTAAGTACTAAACAAATTCTGCTTTGTGAGTTTGCCGAAAAATTAACCTTAACGCCAGGACAGGTATCAAAAATTGATTTTAAGAAATTAAAGAAAGCAGAATTCAGTGACAAAGAAATATCAGAAGCTGTTCAGGTTATCTCTTATTTTAATTACATAAACCGGGTTGCAGATGGCCTTGGATTGGAGCCGGAAGAATTCATTGATGAAAAAGGTTATAAAAAATAAAAGACTTTGTTACAAATAACAGTGCTAATAACATATAAGCATGCAGCAAAATATTAAAGGACTTTTATTACTTATCTTCTTAATAGTGTTTAGTTTTCTATCATTTCAATATTTTAATGATGATGCCGTTGAGACTTTATCTGCACCTACTACAACATCTACATCTACAACAACAGTCCCAATAGTCGAGATTGAATCCTATGAAGCGCCTTCATTTAATTTTGAAGAACTTATTTCTTCATCACTAATACAAATTGATGTCGTATGTGAGAGAACAGGGAATTGGTTTAGTATGACTTCAAATTGCTTAGAGCAGTGGAATAATGCCTTTCTTACAATTACTGAAAATAAAGATCTATATTTTAAACATTACGAATATTCTCGTAAGTACTTTATAGAAAATTATCAGTATATAGAGGAAGATGACATTGAAGTAATTGTTTCCTCCTTAGCTATTAACGAAAAATTAAATTTCTTCGTTAATGAGTTGGAAGAGGTCAGAGAAGTGTTGAGAATCAAAAAAGATTCGACTCAAAGCTCTACGTCAATTTTTTTGAATGATGATTCAATCCAAAATGCTAAATCTATTGGCACTGAAGACCTTTTGGGTGGGTGTTATCTAGATGATGTTGGAAATGAATCTTTGGATACTGAATGGGTCGAAGTTCCAGGTGGAAATACAAAAGACAATAGCAAATTTAATTATGGAATAAAAATAGAGGCCTCTCTTAATCTCGATAGCAACTGTATAAAGAATTTACTTTTTTTAATCCTTAATGATGAGAAAGGGTGGATTAATGTTACAGAAAAATCATTTAACCAAACATCTGTTGAAGAAAGTGATTTTGTCTATATATTTGCTACACCTGAAAAAACAGATGAATTATGTTATCCACTAGAAACAAATGGTATATTTTCTTGTAGAAACGAGCAAGAAATAATTATTAACAATTTTAGATGGAAAAATGGTGCTACTGATTTCCTAAAGGATATAGAAATGTACAGACTTTATTTAGTTAATCATGAAACGGGACATATTTTAGGCTGGGCACATAGTGATTGCCCCAAAGAAGGAGCAATTGCTCCAATAATGATGCAACAGAGCAAGGGAACTGATGGCTGCATACCATATGGTTGGCCTGCTTATGAAATTGTTAAATCAAAATTTGATTATTAGATTAAAAGTTTTTGGTGCCAGCCTAAACAACTAATTAGTAATTTAATTATTATATTTTTTTAAATTTATTACAACCATTTTTTTTAATTAATTATAGAGTCACAGAATAATCTCCTGATAAGATTTTCTTTATATTATCAACAGTATCAAGGCCGGCTTTCAGTTGTGCCTCTTTTGTTGAAGCACCGATATGTGGAGTGGAAGTAATATTAAGATTTCTAAATTGTTCAGAATTAGAAGGTGGTTCATTTTCATACACATCTAAACCAGCACCATACAAATACTCGGATCTAAGTAGCTCAACAAGGTGGTCTTCATCTAATACTCCTCCTCTTGAGGTATTTATGATGATTGAACCTTTTTTCATCAAATCTAACTTATCCTTAGAAAGTAAGTTTTTTGTTTCCTCTGTTTTGATAACATGAATGGATACAACATCTGAAGTGCTTAAAAGATTGTCTAAGTCTGTACTGTGTTCAGGCCCATTCCAATCATTTATGTAGGGATCATAAAATGCTATTTTCATTCCAAAACTCATCATTCGTTCAGCTAAAAGTTTGCCAGCTTTTCCAAATCCAACTATTCCTAATTGCTTTCCATATAATTCAATTCCCATAAAAGATGCTCGGTCCCACATACCATTTTTAAGGTTCTGATCAGCCTGTGGTATCTTTCTTGCTGCATTAAGAATTAAGGAAGCTGTAAGCTCTACAACTGAAATTATGTTTGCACTTGGAGCATTTGTTACAGCTATTTCTTTCTCTTTTGCGTAATTAAGATCAATATTGTCTACTCCAACTCCACAACGGGCAATAATTTTTAATCCTTTTCCAAATTCTAAAATTTCTCTTGTAAGAGTAGTTCCACTTCTTATTACTACTATTTCTGAATCAACAATATTATCTAATATTTCTTTCTCTTTATTTTCAGATAATGAAATATCAAAACACTCACCAAGTTTTTTTAGTTCATTTAAAACTTGTTGATTTAATTGATCACAAATTAATATTTTCATTAAGATCCATGTAGCTTTTTTAGAGCTAAATTGTGAAGTTCACTAGAGGCTGAGGCCAATACATAAACATGACTGTCTTCAAAATTAAGCTTTTTACCTTCCCAATCTGTCATAATACCACCAGCACCTTCAACAATTTTAATTAATGGTAAATAATCATGTGGTGAAGTTAACTTCTCAGCAACAATATGAATGTAACCGCTAGCCAAAAGACCATAATTGTAACAGTCACTACCTGTAGTGGTAACCTTAACAGTTTGCTCAAGTGACTGATATGCTCTCCACTTTTTTAAACCAAATTCATGACTAGAAGTAGTTGCCATAACAGCATCTTCTAGTTTCTCTACTGATTTACATTTTGTAACTGAACCATTAGCGGTTGTTGAATCTATAGAAAAAGAAGACCATCTTTCTTCAAGAGCTGGACAATCAATAACTCCACCAATTAAGCTCTCTCCTTGTGTAACTGCTATCAAAGTTCCAAAATCATGTTTTCCTGCAATAAAGCTTCTAGTTCCATCAATTGGATCAATATACCAAGTGATATCTTCTTCACCTTCAGTATTTTCAAGCTCTTCGCCAATTATGTTATGGGTCGGATATTTTATAGATATTTCAGACCTTATGTATTTCTCAATATTTCTGTCTGCCAAAGTCACAGGACTTGAGTCACCCTTTAAAGAAAGATCTCTAATTTGCCTAAAGTAGTTCAAGGCTATTTTGCCTGATTCATCAAGAACTCTGGAGATAAAGCGTTCAAACTCTAGGTTAAAATTTTCTTTTTGCATTTGTATAAAGATAAACGTAGAAAATATTTATTTAACTCTTTTTAGAAAATTAACAATTTGTTTACATATAATTTAAAGATTTTAATTTATCTTCTAACTCAACATCTGTTGGTTCAACTAAAAAAGATTTATCATCAAAAACAATTGTTGGAATTCTTCTTTGATTTACTTGCAAGGCCTTTATGTATTCATTTGCTTTTTCATCAATGTCGACATTTATTTCTTCAAAATCGATGTTGTATTTATTTAATAAGGCTTTTGACCTAACACAATCTCCACACCAATCAGTTGTATAAAAATCTAGTTGTCTTTTCATGAATTACTCTCCAACGGATTTAATAATAAACTCAGAATTTCACTTATACCGGTCAAATTTTGAAATACCTCTTCTAAATTATTGACAGTATCAATTGCTGATTCAAATTTTGGTAATAAAGTCTGAATGTCTGAAATTACTGCTAAAGCGTTGTCGACTTCTGAAGATATAAGCAAAAGTTCTTGGTAAACAAGATAACCTGTACCAATAAATAATCCAAGAAGAATTATTTGTAGGATAAGTATTATTCTTAGCAAATTAAATTAGTGCAGAAACTTTATCTTTAATAATTTCTTTTGGTTGAACACCAACAAAGCGTTCTTTTACTTCTCCGCCTTTTAACATAACTACTGTTGGAACTCCCATTACTCCGTTAGCCCCAGCAATTTCTGGATGTTGGTCAACATCAAGTTTAACAAACTCAACACCGTCAACTTCGTCAGATAACTCTTCTAATATTGGGCTTAAAACTTTACAAGGTCCACACCATGTTGCGTGAAAATCAATTACTACTGGTGAATCTGACTTTAATAGTTCTGCATAATCTTGTGCATTTATATCTTTCATATTTCTCCTTATTGTTTAACAATTTTATAGTCGTTCAATTTATACAAGTAACTTTCAAAAGAAAATATATAAAAAAATACACGTATAATTGTCACTATGAATAATGTAATAGTTTCTCCTCATTTTTTATCAACAGATATAGGCTCCAAAATTTTTAAACAGGGAGGTAATGCTGTGGATGCTGCTATTACAACAAACTTAATTCAGGGTATTGTAGCTCCAGAAACCTGTGGAATTGGTGGCGATTTATTTGCAATTGTATGGGATCCTGAAAAAACTAAACCAACGTTCCTAGATGCATCTGGATATGCAGGTTCGGGAGTTAATCCAAAAAAACTAATGGGGCTAGATTCAATTCCTTTAAATCACCCTTACTCTGTTACAGTTCCTGGGGCAGTTAAAGGTTGGCATGAATTAAATAAAAGATATGGAAGTATCCCAATGGAAGACATCCTTGAAAATGGAATTCAATTATGTCACAACGGATTTAAGGTTAGTGAAGAACTACATAAATCTTTGAAAGCTCATGGAGACGAAATGGGAGGGGATGCATCGGCGTTCTCATTTTATAAAAATAATTTACCTTATGAAGTTGGAGAAAAGATTAGAAGACCGCAACTAGGGAAAACATTAGAACTTCTCCAAAAAAAAGGACTTGAATATTTTTATCATGAGGATATAGCACAATCAATATCAGATAGTGTCTCAAATACTCTGACTCGTGAAGATATTGCTAATTATAAAGCTGAATGGAAAGAACCATTAGGTCTCAATATATTTGGATACGATGCTTGGACTTCTCAACCTCCTACTCAAGGATATTTAACACTCACAACTTTAAAGGCATATGAAATGATCCAGGCAGAGGAATATAATTTACACCAGTTAATCGAGATGTATAGAATTTTTGCATCTGATAGGGATAATATTTTATACGATTATCAAGATAGATTAGAAGATTTTGTTGGAACGGACTTGAATTATATTGAGGAGAAAATAAAACTTTATAATCCTCAGCAGTCTGAATTGTTTAACTTTCCAAAACCACATGGTGGAGGTACAGCTTATATGAACGCTGTTGATGAAAATGGTTTTGGAGTTTCATTAATACAATCTAATTTTCATGGAATAGGAAGCAGGATTGGTGTGGGAGATTATGGGTTTTTTCTACATAATAGAGGATGTGGATTTAATTTAGACCAGCAACATCCAAACTTTTTAAAAGCTGGTAACAAACCTCTCCATACGCTTGCTCCAACACTATGGAGTAAAGATGATAATCTAGAATTCATCATAGGTACTAGAGGAGGCAGATATCAACCTCAACTACTTGTACAAGTTTTATTGCCCTATTTATTAAACTCAGAATCATTTGAAAAGATTATTAAAAATCCAAGGTGGGTTATTGATTATTTTGGCTCAAACACATCTTCCAAGCTTAAATTTGAAGAATTAAGTCAAAACGATAAAAATTTTCTGAAGAAAAAAGAGCATGAAGTTGTAAATGAAAATGAATATAAAAATGCTTATGGACCAATTTCAATTATATACAAAGATAGTTTAGATAATTTTCAAGGTGTTGCTGATATAAGAGTTGGAACAGAAAAAGTTTTTAATAGTCTTTAATCTCTTTTAATTGCTGCTTTTCAATAATTTTTTTTCTTTTATCATAATCCTTCTTGCCTTTTGCCAGAGCCAGTTCAATTTTGATGTATCCATTTTTTTCAAATAGTTTTGTTGCAATTAAAGTAAATCCTTTTTGTGAAGTCAGGCCAATTAAACGTTTAATTTCATTTTTGTGTAATAAAAGTTTTCTCTGTGACTTTGGGTTGTAATCAATTTGATCAGCATATTTATATGGTTCAATATTCATTTCCATAATAAATGCCTCTTCATTTTCTATAATTGCGAATGCATCAACAATTGAAACTGAGCCAGTTCTAATACTTTTAGTTTCCGGTCCACTTAAAACTACTCCAGCTTCATAAAACTCCTCAAAATTATAGGAATTTCTTGCTTTTCGATTTTGTGCAAATACTTTCATCAGTCTAGAAAACAATATGGATTGACACGACCTCTTGAAGTTGGGTCTAGGTAGGGTAAAGAGCAATTTGCAGAACTTGGATTTTTTAATCTTACTTCAAAGTGTAAATGAGGCCCTGTTGATCTACCTGTGGAGCCAACCGTTCCAATTTGGTCTCCTGTAATAACTGTTTGCCCAACTGAAACTAATATTTTATCCATATGAAAATACAATGTTGTCATTCCACCACCATGATCAATGAATACTGTCCTACCCGCTAATCCATAATACCTAGCAAGTATTACCACACCACCAGCTGCTGCTTTGATAGGAGTTCCCCTACTTGCAGCAATATCAATAGCACCATGAAAACTTGTTGTTCCACCAAGTCTTCTCCACTTATAGCCACTTGAAACATATCCAGTTGTAACAGGCCATGACAATTTATTAGGAGCTACACCACCAACACTACTGAGTCTTTCAATATCCGCCTGGATTGCATCTTCAAGTTTCTCAAGGTCAGCATGTTCTTTGTCTAATTGTTCTAATTCTTTATTAGCTTGATTTAGTAAGCTCTGGGCATTTTGCCTAGCTCTTAAAACTTGGTACTTTTTTGATTCAACTTGCTGTTTTTCATTTTCTACAGCATCTTTTTTCAACTCAACATCTTCAGCAAATTCTTCAGCCTCTATAGAAATTTCAGTCTTTCTTTCTTCTTCATTTTGTAGATTGTCAACAATCTCTTGTCGTTCATCTTCTCTTTGAGTTAAAAATACAGTTTGTGTTGAAGCCAAATTCTGTAAAGCTTTCAATTGCTCTACTATCTCATACGCTGAGTCAACGACTGTTGCAGCATAACCAAGTGCTACGAGAAATTTTGAAAGTTCTTTAAGCTCAACAAACAGTGCCGTTGTGGGACTGACGACTCCATTAATGTAAAGACTTACTGCTTGATCTTGTAGTTTTTCATCAGCTTCTACTAACTGTTTTTGTGTTTCAAATAATTCGTCAGATACGTTTGAAATCTCATTTTTAATTTTACCTAATTTTGTTTGCTCTTGAACAATTGTCTGTTGAACGATTGCTAAGTCATCTAAAGTTCCATCATAATTGGCTAATGCTGCTTCAAGCTCCCGTTCAGCGGCTTGCAGTCTTGATTGCACTTCAGCCAACTCCCTGTTAACTTGTTGTAAATCTTGATCATTTTCAAGTATTGCTTTTTCAAGATCAGTTTTATCACCTTCATACTTACTAATTTGTTCAGCAATTGCTTGAAGTTGTCGCTCTACTTCAATAAGTCGGTCTTCAGCGGTTATAGCCTGAAGTGACGATGGAAACATAAGAGTAGAAATAATAGCTATAGCTGTTGCTAAGGATAATAATTTTTTAATCATTGAGAACCTTTCTTATCCCAACAAAAGATGCAAAAAGACCAAAAACAATAGATGAAAGAAGCAAAACTAGAGTTAAGTATATTAAGTAAGAATCAGAAATTGTAATATCAAAAATACTTTCCGCAACTATTGAGTTCTTTGAGTACTCAATTATTGCCCAGCCTAATCCTACAGCAATACTTGTACCAATTAGAGATTCAAAAATTGCTTCAAAAATAAATGGGAGTCTTATATATGTAGAAGATGCCCCAACTAATCTCATAATTTTGATTTCTTTCTTTTTTGAATAAGCAGCTAACCTCAACGTATTAATAATCAAAATGAATGCAGCAAAACCAACAAGTAAGGCAAAAGCTGATGCGGATATAACTAAAGTGTCAGTTAGGCTAAGTAATCTTTCAATGGCTTCACCACTCGTCCTAATTTCTTTTACTGCAGGATTACCATCCATTCTTTCAATAATTAATTCATAATCTGATGGATTGTTTAAATTCACTCTTAAGGATGAAGGTAACTTTTCATAATCAACTTCACTTAACAGATCTGGCTGATCTTTAAAAAGTGCCCTAAACTCATCCTCAGCTTCAGACTTAGTAAAGTAATCTACAGTTCTAACTTCAGAATATGACTCAAGTGACTCCTGAAGTTGTTTATGTGCAGTTGTAGTAACCCTATCATCTAGAAATACAACTACATGTGTTCCATTCTGCCACCTCAAAGTATTGTTCTGTACAATTGACCTTGCTGAAAGAGTTGTGAAAACCAAGAAAGACGATACGAGTACAGCAATAATTGTTGCAAACACAAGTAGAGGAGTTCTTCTCATATTGAGAATTGTGTTTTTTACAACATAAGAAAGTTTATTCATAATCTACCTTAAAATGTAACTACCCTCTTCTTCATCTCTAATTATTTTTCCATTTGAAAGCTCTATTACTCTTTTTTTTCTCCTATTAACTATTGAGGAATCATGAGTTGCCATCAGAACAGTTGTACCAGCTCTATTAATTTTTTCTAGCAATGCAACTATTTGAATACTCAAGTCAGGATCAAGATTTCCAGTAGGCTCATCACACAAAAGTATTAATGGATTGTTTGCCAATGCTCTTGCAATACTTACTCTGGTTTGTTCGCCACCTGATAGCTGATTCGGAAATTTAAAAGCATTCTCATTTAATTCAACTAAATCAAGAAGTGTATTAGTTTTTGATTCAATTTCTTCGGCTGTACTTCCCATTACTTCTAACGCAAAAGAAATATTTTCATAAGTATTTCGTTTTTCAAGTAATTGAGGTTCTTGTGTTACTACACCGAGTTTCCTTCTTAATAACGGAGTTTTCCATTTTGGAAGTTGTACAACATTTAATCCGGAAACTTCTATCTCGCCTTTAGTGGAAATATATTCTTTGTATAGTAATTTTAAAAAAGATGATTTGCCACTTCCTGAATGACCAACTAAGTATACAAATTCTCCTTCATTAATGGATGTAGTGATATTTGATAGTGCAACGCTACCACCTTGAAAAACCAAAGATACATTAGTTAAATTAATCATTTATTCCCTGTCTACGCCATTTTAGATACTCTTTTATAAAAATAGCAATATCTCCATCTAGAACATTTTGAACATTTCCAACTTCTAGATTACTTCTTGAATCTTTAACCTGTTGATAAGGCTGAAGAACATAAGATCTTATTTGCCTTCCCCATCCAGCTTCATGTTGGTCTCCCCGAATATCATTGAGTTTCTCAAGGTCATCTTCTCGTTTTTTTAAAATCAACTTTGTCTTCAAGAGTTCTAATGCCCTAGTTTTATTTTGTAATTGAGATCTTTCTGCCTGGCATGCAACAACAATACCTGTTTCGAGATGAGTAATCCGCACTGCTGAATCTGTAGTATTAACATGTTGACCTCCAGCACCAGAAGATCTATAAACATCAACTCTTATCTCATCATCTTGTATATTAATTTCATCATTATGTTCAATTAAAGGTATTACATCAACGCCTGCAAAACTTGTATGTCTTCGCTTATTACTATCAAATGGACTGATCCTAACTAGCCTGTGCACTCCTCTTTCACTTTCTAGGTTGGCATAAGCTCTAAAAGAATCGACCCTTATAGAAACTGACTTGATACCAGCCTCCTCTCCTTGGGAAATTTCTTCAATTTCAAATTCCATATTTTTATCGGACAGATGCCTAGAATACATTCTCATTAACATTTCAGCCCAATCATGAGCATCAACTCCGCCCGCTCCAGCATTAATAGAAATAACAGCACTAAGATCGTCATATTCCCCAAAATATAAAGCCTCATCTTCAATCTCTTGGATATTATCTTCGAATTTCATAATTTCTTTTAAATATTCATCTGAATCTAATTCTTCTTCATCAACTAGGTTGACCAACTCTTCGAATTCCTGAAGTTCTTTTTCAAGACTATTAAGTGTATTTATAAGTTTTTCAATAGATGAGGCTTCTATCGATATTTTTTGTGCTCTTTGGGTATTATCCCAGAAGTCTTTTTTATTAATTTTAGAATTGAGTTCCTCTAACTTTTTTGATTTATTTTCAAAGTCAAAGATACTCCTTAGCTGAGATTAATCTTTCGCTAAATAAATTTAATTTGTTTCTGATATCTTTTTGCATCTTTTATCTATTCCACATTTTTTATATTTGATTCCACATCCAAGAGGACAGGGGTCATTTCTACCAACCTTATCAGTGCTATTCTCAATTGTCTTTACTTTATCGACTTTTTTTGTACTTTGTGTAATTAAACTTTTATCAAAATTCATGAGTAGCCTGATAACTGAAAATTTAACATTATTTATTAAATCCTCAAATAAGTCATAGCCCTCATTTTGATATTCTACAAGGGGGTCTCTTTGGCCCATAGCTCTTAATCCAATACCTGATCTTAAATAATCCATTTCAGATAAGTGATCTTTCCAAGCTTGATCTATAAACGACAAAGATGATCCTCGTGCAAGCTTCCAAAAATTTTCTTCGTCTTGTTTCTTATTTTTATCGAACAAGAGAAGAAGATTATCAATAGTATCTAGACTGTCATTTATTTCTAATTTGCTAAGAAATTCCTTTTTTACTGTGTCACTAAGTAACTCACTAAGCTCATCAGAAACTAATTGTTCAAATTGTTCAAGAGTTTCATAGTTACGCTTATAAGACTCAACATTTGCATGGATAACTTGGGTTACATCATTAAACCATTCGATAATCAAGTCTTCAATACTTTCAGACCTTAAAAGTTGTCTTCTCCATTTGTAAATAACTTCTCGCTGTTGATTAAGAACTTGATCAAATTTAAGAACATTCTTTCTAATTTCAAAGTTCAGAGACTCAACTTGTGCTTGAGCCCTTTCAATACTCTTTGTGACCATAGATTGTTCAATTCTTTCTTCATCAGGTAGATTTAACTTATTCATAATTGATTCAATTCTTTCACCTTGAAATCTTCTCATTAAGTCATCTTGAAGGGAAATATAAAATCTTGATTCACCAGGGTCTCCCTGACGTCCGGATCTTCCTCTAAGCTGATTATCAATTCTTCTTGAGTCATGTCTCTCAGTTCCTAAAACATATAATCCACCTAGATCTAAAATTTCTTGTTTTTCTATTTCGACTTGTTTATCGAGTTCTTTAATTTTTTGTTCTAGATAATTGTCATCATCTAATTTATTTTCAATATTTTGCTGCTGTAAAGCCATTTCTTCCGGGTTCCCACCTAATTTGATATCTACACCTCTACCCGCCATATTTGTTGCGACAGTTACTGCACCTAATTTTCCTGCTTGTGCAATGATATTTGCCTCTTGTTCATGATTTTTAGCGTTTAATACATTGTGAACAATACCTTTGGATGTTAATTTTCTAGATACCTCTTCTGATGCTTCTACTGAGACTGTTCCAAGTAAGATAGGTTGACCTTTTTTATTTCTTTCTTCAATATCTTGAATGACTGCATTTAATTTTGCATCATTTGTTTTATAAACAGCATCTTGTTGATCCATACGCTGAATAGGTAC
>MDSV01072108.1_pt1 | contig 13087 bp, 8 predicted proteins | sample 810851 | NCBI WGS metagenome assembly MDSV01 (sample SAMN05326640, study PRJNA326480) | marine metagenome | isolation source: seawater | place: Atlantic Ocean: North East | collected 2012 | reverse complement strand
TGCGGCCCCATGATGCTGGACGCGCTGTTCAAGATCAAGGACGAGCAGGATAACTCGCTGTCGTTCCGCCGATCGTGCCGCGAGGGCATCTGCGGGTCGTGCGCGATGAACATCAACGGCGTGAACACGCTGGCGTGCCTGTCAAAGATCGAGAAGACCTCCACGAGCGCGCAGAAGCTCGCGCCGCTACCGCACATGTTTGTCGTGCGCGACCTCGTCGTGGACATGGCGAACTTCTACGCGCAGTACAAGTCCATCGAGCCGTACCTGCAGGTGAAGGACGGCGAGCTCAAGAAGGGGGTGGAGAATTACCAAAACAAGGAAAACCGAGCCAAGCTCGACGGGCTGTACGAGTGCATCCTGTGCGCGTGCTGCTCCACGTCGTGCCCTTCGTACTGGTGGAACTCCGACCAGTACCTCGGGCCCGCGGTGCTCATGCAGGCGTACCGCTGGATCATCGACTCGCGCGACGAGTTCACGGATGAGCGCCTGGAGAAGGTGAACGACGCCATGAAGCTGTACCGGTGCCACACCATCATGAACTGCAGCAAGGTGTGCCCCAAGGGCCTGAACCCGGCGAAGGCCATCGCTAAGGTCAAGACCATGGTGCACTGATGACAGAGGGAGAAGCGCTTCTTCCGGACGCGACGCATAGACACGCAACACTGTGACGCTGATTTCGATTTTACACGTCTTCGAGACTTTTTTCCAAAAAAGTAGACCCGACGCCTCGGAGACGTCCACCGTCTCTCTCTCTCGTCACGACACTCTCGCGCGTGGTTGGTGTTCTCGCCGCGGGTGCGCATCGCACGATTCGTAAGACACACTCTCGGCGCGATCGATCCGTGTGACTACTTCTTCCCGAAGAAGTCGCTGTCTCTTTCTTGCATCTCCAACGCGGCGTCCGCGCCGCCCTTGAGCCCGAACGTCACGAACGCCAGGACGCCGCCCCCGATCGCGAGGGCGCTCCCGATGAGCGCGAAGGGAGGCGCATCCACCTGACCGCACGTGCCGTTCACCCCACACCCGTTCACGAGGTCGTTGGCGTCCGCCGCGAGCTCGAAGACGGACGGGGGGAGCGAAGCGGTGACCGCCGCGGCGACCTGGTCCAAGCCGGACGCCGTGGCAACGGCGGAGGCGCCGCGGCCGCGCGACGTGGGGACGCGGGGGAGAGACGCCGGGCGCAGGCGGCGCGCGCCGCGCGCGGGCGCGGAGACGCCGCGGCACACGCCTTGCGTGGAGACGACGGAGAGGGACATGGCGGTCGGGGGTCGGTGCGGAGACCGAGGGGAGGGGCGTGGCGTGCCGGGACCACTGATGTGTCCTCGTCAGCGTTTATCCAGTCATCGAGGGTGCGGCGAGTCGAAGGCAGCTCGACGAGACTCAAGGCGTTTCGGTTCGGGAAATATTCATCCCCCGCATCTAGAGCGTTTCTCAGATCCTCGAACGCGCGCGACACACCCCACCTCAAATCCGAGCGCGGCGCGTACCATCCACGCGGCGCACGGATCGGACGTCTAACACGTCTCACCCAGACGCTCCTGCCCCGGCGGTGGCACTCGTCGTCCCCGCCCGCGCGGACCGACGGGGGTCCCGGTCAAATCGTCCCGCGACTGTTGGTTGCCGTCGCATCACACCACGACGACCGCGACGACCTGACCGACGAGGACATGTTCGGCGCTCCGCTCGGCTCGAGCGGCGGCAAGGCGTTCGCCGCCGCGCGCGACCGCATGGGCTGTCGCGTCGCGCACGCCGAGACCGCCGTCCCGGCTTTTGAGACGCCCTCCGCGGCCGCGAGCCACCCCGAACGCGCGACGCGGGACGAACGACACGAAAACCGAAACGTCGATGACAAGGAAAACGTCCCCGCCAGACGCGTCTCGTTCCCGCCCGCCGGCGTCGACGCGACGTTCGCACCGACCACCGCCGAGCCTCCCCCGGAGACGCGCGGCTCGCGAAGGATCGACGCGAGCGCCTCCGCGGTCGACGCGAATCTTGACGCGAGTCGTTTCGCGTCAACGCCGTCCCCCGCGCGAGGAACGTTCCCGCGACTGTCGCGTCTCGGCGGGGGCCTCGCCATGTCCGAGTTTCTGGTGGGCCGCATGGTGGGCAGCGGCACCTTCGGGCGCGTCGCCGTGGCTCTGCACAGGCGGACGGGCACGCCCGTGGCGATCAAGACCATGAGCAAGAGCGAGGTCCTCCGAGCGTGCCAGGCGGAGCACGTGCTGGCGGAGCACGCCGTACTTGAGACGGTCTGCGGCGACGCGGGCGCGAGCGGCGACTTTCACGCAACCGCCGCGCACCCTTTCCTGGTGAAGTTCCTGGGCTCCGCGCAGGACGCGCGACACGTGCGTTTCGTGCTGGAGTACGTCCCAGGCGGCGAGCTGTTCTCGCACCTGCGGCGCCTCGGCCGCTTCGACGAGCCCGCCGCGCGCTTCTACGCCATTGAGGTGGTGCTCGCGCTGGAGTACCTGCACGACCGCCAGATCGCGTTCCGTGACTTAAAACCGGAAAACGTGCTCCTCGACGCGCGCGGGCACGTGAAGCTCACGGACTTTGGGTTCGCCAAGGCGCTGCCGACGCGCCTCGACGACGACTCGGAAACGGGCACCGCGTCATCTGACACGTCTCGCGCGCGAAACACGCCGGAGTTGGAACGCACGTACACGCTCTGCGGGACGCCTGAGTACCTCGCGCCCGAGATCGTGACAGGCGTGGGCCACGGCGCGGAGGTGGACTGGTGGGCGCTGGGCGTGCTGGTGTTCGAGATGCTCGCGGGGTACCCGCCGTTCCACCACGGCGCGAACGCGCAGAACGAACAACAAGTCGCGTGCGGTCACGGAAAGAGCGGCTCGCTCTCGGCGACGCTCTCGCCGACGTCGCCGAGGTCTCGCGCCGAAAAAAAGGACGCGGGCGCGGCGACGGATCGCGACGGCTCGGTTTCCTTCGCCGCCGGAACCGACGCCGCCGAGGGAGAGCTATACATAGCGTCACGCGCGTCGCGCGTCGAGACGTACCGCCGCATCGTGCACGACTCGCCCGCGTTCCCGGGGCACTTCTCGCGCGACGCCGAGCAGCTCATCGCGCGCCTGCTCGAAAAGGACCCCGCGAAGCGCGCGGGCGGGCGCAGATTCTTCTGCCCGGAGCGCCACCAGAGCGCGGAATCCGGAGAGACGCGCGACGGGCGCGCGCCGGCTGCCTCCGCGCGTTGGTTCAAACGCGTCGACTGGCGCGCGGCGATTCGCAAAGAGCTCGCCGCGCCGATGGTGCCCGCGCTCCGCGACGCGCTCTGCACGTCGCAGTACGACGCGCGCGCGGTGGACGCCGAGCCGCTGCTGCACCCGTTCGAGCTCACCGAGGAGGAACAGGCGGTGTTCGCGGGCATATGACGCGGAGAAGTTGTTCGACGGCTACGCGGTGTAATATCGTATTCATACGCGCGACGGCTCGGCGGTACGTGACGCGAAGCGCTTGTCACACGCGCTTCGCGCGCCAGTCCATCGCGAGTCCGCCGAAAGGAGGCTCATCCGACTCGCTGTCCGAGCCGTCGCCGGCGGAAAGGACGGCGCGCGACGCCTCGCGCTCGGGAACGCCGGCGGTTGTTTTTTGTTTCGCCGCCTCGGCGCGTTTCTCCTCGGCGCGCTTCTTTAGGCGCGCGACTCGGTCGAGCCGATCGGCGTGCTCCTCCGCCTCTCGCCGGACCTTCTCCAGCGCCTCCACCTCCATCGCTTCCTGCTCCCGCCGCGTCGCCTCCTCCACGTCCGCGCGCACGTCCGCCTCGAAATCCGCCAAAGCCTCCTCGGCGGTTCGCGTCTGCGCCTTCTCGCCGCGCGCCGCCGCCGCCGCGGCTTTCGAGTCGAAGAACGAGTCGTCGGGGACGGACGACGACGCTTTGCCGAGGTTCCGGGACTGCGGTGCCCTCGCGCCGGCGCCCGCCGACACCGAAAGCGTCGGGGCATCGGCCGCGTCTTCGTCCGATTCGCCGTAGCCGCCCATCACCAGCGCGAGCGCGCCGCGCGCCTCGGGCGCCGCCGCCGCCGGCGCCGGCGCGGCGGGCGCGTCGAAGAATCCAGAGGGCACGCCCGCGGCGGGCGCGGCGGGCGCCGGGGCGGCGGCGGGCACGGCGGCTGGGGGAGCCGAGGCTCCGCCACCGCCGCTCCGGGGAGGCACGTCGCTGTCGAAGAACCCCGGCGGCGGGCCTCCCGCCCCTCGCGACGCGCTCGAAGATCCCGCGCCAGACGGCGCGGCGGGTGCCTCGCGACGCGCCGCTTTCGCCGGGCGCGCGGCCGAGCCGCTCGGGAGACCGCGCTGTTCCGCTTTCTGGCGGAACATCGACTTCAACATGCGAGCCTTGTTGTCCATCGCGACCCGCTCGTCACCCCTGGCGCGCGCGCGCCGTGCGGTGAGCGCGCGGGACGACCGCGATGGCGTTTCCTACTCTTGTCGTCAACCTACCGCGTTTCGTGACTTTCGTCGAAGGGAGTTTCGCGATGCGAAACTCCCCGACGCCGCAGACAGCAGTGCGGGAAAAGCGTTTGAAAGCGGCTGTCTTGCGTTCCCCCGTTTTTCGTTTTTTTTTTTTCGCGACCGAGACGTGACTCTCGTATGGGCATTCGGTCAGACGCGATTCCGCCGGAACTCCGGAATATTTCCATGCGCCCGCGACGGTGAAAAAGGCGGACGATGGAGCGCCGGCGACCGCGCAGCAGCACTTCGACCCGAGCGTACGCTCGAGCGCCCGCACGCCTCGCGCATCGGCCGCTCTTTGTCGCGCACGCACACGCATCGCGGACCGCGTGAGACGCTCGCGCACCGCCGCATCCAACGCGAAGTCGGCAGACCGTCACGATGGGGCACTCCATCAACGAGGCGTATGAAAAGCTCGAGAAGATTGGACAAGGCACCTACGGCAAGGTGTACAAGGCCAGGGAGAGAACCACGGGCAGACTCGTGGCGCTGAAGAAGACGCGTCTCGAGGTGCGTCGGGGCCCCTCGAATCCGCGAACCGCGCGCCGCGGACCCCGCCTCGCGCGAACGCCGGAACCTCGGACACAGTTTTTCCGCGCATCTTCGGCTATCTCCGCCGCGAGGGGAACGCTCCCACCTTTTCTGACAACGACCCCCCCGCCGACCTTCCCCGCGACCACAGATGGAGGAAGAGGGTGTGCCCTCCACGGCCCTCCGTGAGGTTTCCCTGCTCCAGATGCTGAGCGAGAGCGCGTTCATCGTCAGGTACGCCCGCCGCCCGCCGACCTGGGGACGCGCGACGCGCGTCTCCCCCCGAACACCGCCATCGCCGCGTGCCCAGCCAACGGGTTTTTCAAACAGACAGGATCGATCTTGCGCGCTCGCGGCGGCGCGGCGCGCGCGGATGAAACCGACACGGTCGCTGACCCCGCACTTCCTTCTGTGCTTCCCCCCGCACGACCCGCACCCGACGCGCCATCCACTCCGCACAGGCTTCTCAAGGTTGAGCACGTGGAGGAGGACGGCAAAGCCATGCTGTACTTGGTGTTCGAGTACCTGGACCAGGATCTGAAGAACTACATGGACATGACCGGCCGCGGGCCGTCCAACCCCCTGCCCAAGCCCGTGGTGCAGGACTTCATGTACCAGCTGTGCCTCGGGTGCGCGCACCTGCACCGCCACGGCGTGATGCACCGCGACCTGAAGCCGCAGAACCTGCTCGTGGACAAGGCGAAGAACGTCATCAAGGTTGCGGATCTCGGGTTGGGACGCGCGTTTTCCGTGCCGGTGAAGTCGTACACGCACGAGATCGTCACGCTGTGGTACCGCGCGCCGGAGGTTCTGCTGGGCGGGAGCCACTACTCCACGCCCGTGGACATGTGGTCCGTGGGCACCATCTTCGCCGAGCTCGCGCGCAAGCAGCCGCTGTTCCCGGGCGACTCCGAGCTGCAGCAGCTGCTGCACATCTTCAAGCTGCTGGGCACGCCCAGCGAGAGCGTCTGGCCGGGCGTCACGCGCCTGCGCGACTGGCACGAGTTCCCGCAGTGGAAGCAGCAGGACCTGCACAAGGTGATCCCGCAGCTGGACAAGGACGGCATCGACCTGCTGCAGAAGATGCTGGTGTACGACCCCGCGCGACGCATCCACGCCACGGACGCGCTCGACCACCCCTACTTCGACTCGCTGGACAAGAGCCGCTACGCCAAGATCGAGGCGCAGTTCGAAAAGGAAAACCGGGCGATGAACTGATGCGCGGCGGGACGAAAAGCGCGCGGCGAGGGCGAGGGAGGAGGGGGACTGGGGTTGCGTGGCGTGGACCGCGACGCGCGACCCCGGGAACGCGTAGCTGGGGTGGGTACGGATGGCGCGAGGCGAGACGCGAGGGCGTGGCGCGCGTCGTCCGCGTGTGATACGTTACATATCGGTTTTTTTCCGCGTCCCGTCTGAGACGCGCTGATGTCGCGCCACCGCGTGGAGAGCAGTCGAGGCCAACTCAGAATCTGGAAATCTGAGTGTTATCTGGAAGTGCCAAGTGGCGCGACCGTCCCGCTCCACTCGACCGCCGCGCACGACGCCGCATCGATCATGGCCTGCGTGACCCACGCCGCGCTCGGGGCTTCCCACGCGAGGTTCGCCTCGCGCGGACGTGCCCCCCCATCCCGGTCGCGCGTCGTCAGCGTCCGCGCGCGCGCCGTGGAGGATCCCAAATCGGCGAAGCGCCCGTACCGCGGCGCGCTGTTCCCCGGCGTGGAGCTCCCCGAGGCGGGCGAGGACGCGTGGCGCAGCGTGAGCTCCGTGTTCCCCTGGGGCAACGGCGCCCCGGTCACGGAGAAGGTGCTGGGGGACCTGCTGAAGGAGGAGGTGCGCGCGGCGCCCCTGTTCGTGCCGCTGTACGATTACTACCGCGAGTACGGCGGGGTGTACAACCTCGGCGCCGGGCCGAAGTGGTTCGTGGTGGTGTCCGATCCGACGGCGGTGCGCACGATGTTCAAGGACAAGGCGGACTCCTTCAGCAAGGGCATCCTGACCGACATCATGAAGCCCATCATGGGCGACGGGCTCATCCCCGCGCCCAAGGAGAAGTGGGCCGAGCGGCGGCCCGTGGTCGGCGCCGGCTTCCACGGCGCCTGGCTGAAGAAGATGACGGCGCTCTTCGGCGCGAGCGCGACGCGCTTGGCGGACAAGCTGGAGCGTTCGTGCGCGGGGACCGGCGAGACGGCCGCGACCACGGTCAACGCCGAGGACGAGCTGTACGCCATGGCGCTGGATGTCATCGGCAAAGCCGTGTTCAACTACGAGTTCGGCGCGTTGAAAGAGGAGACGCCGCTCATAAAAGCCGTCTACCGCGTGCTGCGCGAGTCGGAGCACCGGTCGACGTTCCCGCTGCAGTACTGGAACATCCCGGGCGCGACGGAGGTGGTGCCCCGCCAGAAGCAGTTCAAGGCGGACATCGCCGCGATCAACGACGAGCTCACCGAGCTCATCGCCGCCGCGATGCGCGACCGCGACGAGACGGACCTCGAGGAGTTCGAGAAGCGCGACTACGACGACGTCGACGACGCGTCGCTGCTTCGCTTCCTGGTGGACGTGCGCGGCGACAAGGCCACGGGCGAGCAGCTGCGCGACGACCTCATGACCATGCTCATCGCGGGGCACGAGACCACGGCGGCGGTGCTCACCTGGACCATGTACTTGCTCGCGACGAACCCCGAGGAGCTGAAAAAAGCGCAGCGAGAGGTGGACGCCGTCGTCGCCGACCCGGGCGGCGCGCCCACCGTGGAGGAGATTCGGCGGTTAGAGAAGACGCGGCTGGCGTTGGCGGAGTCCATGCGGCTGTACCCGGCGCCGCCCATCCTGATCCGGCGCGCGCTGGAGGACGTGACTCTGCCCGAGGGGGGCATGGGCAAGCAGATCACGCTGAAGAAGGGCACGGACTGCTTCGTCGCCGTGTGGAACCTGCACCGCTCGCCCGACCTGTGGGAGAACCCGGACGCGTTCGACCCGAGCCGGTTCACGCGGCGGTTCGAAAACGAACGCGTCAAGGGGTGGAACGGGTTCGACCCCGATCTGTTCACCGGGCTGTACCCGAACGAGCAGAGCACGGACTTCGCGTACGTCCCGTTCGGGGGGGGGCAGAGGCGGTGCGCGGGGGACATGTTCGCCATGATGGAGGCGACGAGCGCGCTCAGCGTTCTGCTCAAGCGCTTCGACTGGGAACTGGCGTGCGCGCCGGAGGAGGTGCGGATGATCACGGGCGCCACCATCCACACCAAGGCGGGCATGCCGCTCAAGATGACCGCGCGGCGACCGTGAGCGGAAGCCTCCGCGGGCCGTCCGCGGAGACGCGAGCGGGTCCTTTCCGGACCGCGGTGACGTGAAACTGCGGGGGTGGTACATTCGGTTTTAGTATTAGTGATGCACACGCGGGCTAATCGTCACGCCGTCGCCGCCGCCGCCGAGGGCGCCTCGTCGGCAGCTTTTCGTCCCTTCCTGCGCGCGACGCCAAACTCCGCCTCCAACCGCAGGACTCTCTGCAGGAGCTCCGGGGGCGTCTCCGCTTTTCTGCGCGACTGGCTCGGCAGCGACGCGAGCTGCAGAAGGTTACGCCACTTGTCCTTCAGGTCCATCGCCGTGCGTCGCTCCAGGCTCTCCAATCCGAGTTTCTTGATCACCGTCCAGCGGCACCCCGAGCACCGCGCGACGCCGTCCACCAGCGCCTCGGACTCGACGAGCGTCCAGGGCGAGTGGTGCTTGCTCCTGCGCGCGCCCTTGGGCACGCCGGCCGCGGGCGACGAGCCATCTCTCGCGGGGCTCGAACCCGCCACTTCCTGCTCGCCGGCGCGCGCGCCGCCGGGCGGCGCGCCCTTCTGCGCGGCGAGCTCGCGGACGCGCGCCAGCGTCGCCGCGGGCACCTCCGTGGCCTCCCGCCGTTTGTACAGCACCGGGAGCATGGCGATGCGCAGCAGGTTGCGCCACTTATCCTTCAGGTCCACGGCGGACCGGGACGCCAGCGCCGCGGCCACGCCGTTCGCCTGGAGCGACTTGATGTCCGCCCACTGTCCGCGCCCGTAGTGCGCGACGCCCTCCACCAGCGCCTCCACCTCCGGCGGCGTCCAGGGGCGGTGCACTTTTTGGCGCCCGCCGCCGCGCGAGGGCAGCAGCCGCCGCTTCGCCGCCGCCGCCGACGCGGCGTTGTACATGGCCGTGTCAGGGACGATCGCGGGGCCGGCGTACGCCGCGTCGCGCCGCGCGTCGCGACCGGCGTCGGACGGCACTTTTGTTTCAATCGCTGCCTTTGTTGGAATCTCGCTCTTCCGCTTCTTCGCCGGCGCCGGCGCCGCCGCCGCCCGCGGCGCCGCCGCCGCCTCGGGCGCCTCGCGCTTCTTCGCCGCCTTCGGACGGAGACCCGACGGCGCCGCCGCGGGTTTCGGCGCGCGGCCCGCCTGGTTCGGCGCCGCCTTTTCGACCGGCGGCGACTCGCCCGGCGCGGGGGCGTCCGCACCAGCGGTCATGAGCAGCATCAGCAGCGTGTCCGCGGCCGCCATGCCCGCGCCCGGGCTGCCCATCAGCAGTTCCGCCGCCGTGGCGTTGGTCACCCGCAGGTGCGCCGGAGGCGTCGCCGCGTCCCCGCGCGCGGGCGCTCCCGCCGCCGCCGGCGGCGGCGGCCGGCGCGGCACGGGCGCCGCCAGAGCCGCCGTTGTCTCGGCCTGCGCCTCCGCGAACCGCCTGGCGAACCCGTCGTTGCGCGCCCTCGGTCGGCGCGACCGGCGGCCGGTGGCGACGTTCCGCACCCACGGCGGCGCCGGCGAATCCCGGCCGGCGGCGCGCGGCGAGGAAGCCGCGTCGACGCGGTCGTTCGACCTCTCGCCCGGGCCCTCGTCCCGCTCGTCGCAGCTGTGGTCGGTGACGCATTCGCCATCCGCGCGATTCGCACCCGCGCTGTTCTCGGGGGTGGGTCGGCCCTGAGGATGGTGGTGCGCCTGCGTCGTTCGACGCGCGAAAGAAAGAAAAGGGCGGAACGCAAACGCGTGAGTCTTCTTTCGCGAAACCGAACGCGGACCCGCAGAACGCGAACGGAAAAAAAAAAAAATCGACGCTTCGAGCGCTTTCGAAAGGAGCCGGCGACCGGTGGACCGACCGATTTTCGATCGGTCGAACGACCGATCGGATTTTGGCGCGCGAAAGACAGACGAATGCCACCCTGGCACACCGAATCGCGCCAGGGCGTAGGGTTGTTTCGGCCGACAAACAGGGCGAGGGGGAGCCCGAGGCGACCGCTCTGGGGAGGCGAGAGACGGGGAGGTCGCGCGTGCGACGGAGACATACCGCATAAGAGGCCTCCGTGGAGCCCTCGCGTTTCACCTGCTCGCCAGCGGCGCGGCCTGGGCGAGGAGAGAGGCGGGGAGGTGAGCAAACGAACGGACGCGGGCTTGAGATTTCGGGATGAGGAATCCGCTCGTGGAAAAAAGTCGAACCCGCGCGCGCGCCCGGGGAACGACCACGCGAGCATCGCGAGCGCGGCGATGCCGCAGCGGTCGTCAACTATGTCACGTGTGCGCGTCGGTTCCAAAAGCGTTCGGTCGTTCGGCGGCCGCGAGGTCGAACAACCGCGCCAGCGGCGCGGCCGTCCACCTCACAACCCTCGAACGCGGGTTTTTCGGCCGCGGACGAAATCAAACACGCGCGAGTTCGCGGTCGTCACGCGCGTACCTTGATGCGTGTCGACCGCGGAATCCTGGATATCGAACGCCACCTTCGCGAGGCACATTTGAGGCTCGACGCCTCGCTTAGCGTCCGTGACCGACATGCCCGGCATGCCCGCCAACGCGGCGGTGCCGTCAACGACCTCCTGGTTGGGGTATTGGTGCACCATCGCGAGAAGATTGTTTTGGCGTTTACCGATCGCCGACTTCGGGACGTCGCGAATCGCGTGTCCCGCCTCGCTCGCTCTCGGCGCGCTTCGGCGCGCGGTTTGCGGCGTGTACAGCCCTTTCCACTCGCCGCGACTTCGCGCGCGCGGTCGTGTGGTGCGTGCGGGCGCGTGTCCGGCACCCCGCGCGAAGAAAAATGAAGTTGAGCGGTTTTGGTTCGGCGCGAGAATTTTCGGCAACAGACCGTCCTGCTTGAGTCAGCAGACCCCCGTTCCGCACAGCTTTTTTTGGCTTTCCGCGGATATTTTCACGGTTCCTTTCCCGCGTCAAACGATTCGATTGGCAGCACACCTGGCAAAACGATTTTTGGTTCGTTGAGCCGGGTCTGCGGGTTATCGCTGGGAAATTCCCGCCATCTCCTTTCATCCGCGTCCGCGTGGCGGTTCGACCGGAAAGGATCGATTTTGAAAGGCGGGTGCGCGTCCGTTCATCGGTACGCACATCGAAACGCGGGTCGAGAGCTTCATCTCTTGATCCCCAGCTCGAAAAAGTGCGTGTTTTTCTAGCGTGTATTCCGAGGAGTAGTGATGAACGAACGCGCGGAGAAGCGCGCGCCGTCCGCACTCGCGGGTCCGCGAGCGCCCTCCTCGGATCCGGACGAGGGCGTTCCGCGCCGGGGAGGTCACGCGCGAGGCTCGAGGCTCGGGGCACCGCGTCCGGCGAGGCCCGCGGTAGGGTCGCGCGGGGGAGGCGCGCGCGGCGCGGCGGCATCATGTCCGGCGCTGTGGGAAGCCTGGCGGACGCCTCTCGCGCGTTCGAGGCGTACAGGCAGGTGGACGCGGTCGACACGCGCCTCCGCGCGGGCGTGGCGGACGCCATGGCGGCGGCGAAGTGCACCACGGACACGCTGGTCGCCTCCGTGAGCGATGCGGTCGCGACGCGCGACGCCGGGCGGTCGCGCGCGGGCGAGAAACAGAGTCGACAGACGCGCGTTGAGGAAAGGACGGGACGACGAAGCCGTCGAGATCGCGGCGCGGCGTCCTTGCGCGCGTGGTCGGTGTGGTGTTTCCACATGGGCGGCGAGCATGCTGACGTGTGCGCGGACGGAGCGGAGGGGGACGAGGCTCGCGGCACCCTGGTGAAGCCCGCGGGGAGACGCGCGGTGTTCCTGTACTGCGACGGCGACCGGGGGAAAAACGCGCCGATCGCGTCGTCGGTGCTCCCCGCGGGGATGGACGCGCCCGAGCCCGGCGAGACCATGCGCGTCGGGCCGAAGGCCGTGCGCGTGGTCGGGGAGATCCACGACTTCATCATCGCGGACAGTACCTCGGAGAGCGACGACACGCTGGGCTCGGAGGACGGCATGGACACCTCGAGCGACCTCGAGGACGCGGACCAGGCGAACGAGCGCGAAAAAGGTTCCGCGAGCGCCCCCGGCGCGGCGACCGCCGCCGCCGCCGCTGCGTCCTGGTGGAGCTGGGGGTCGAGCGCGCCGGAGCCGACGCCGGCGAAACCGGCGACGCCCGTGAGCGGCGTGTCGACCGAGTCCGCCGCGGACATCGTCTCAGGGTGGTTCTCGGGGTGGTTCTCCGCGCCGGAGCCGACGCCGGAGCCGACGCCGGCGACGTCCGCGACGCCCGCGGCAGACGCCGGCGTCCAGCCGCCGGGAACGCCGGGAACGCCGCCGGAGGACGCGCCGAACGGAGCCTCCTCGGAGCCCCAGCCGCGCACCGGTCGCCCCGTGGACGACGCGCTCGACGCGTGCGCTTCCGGCGCGCTTCCGGAACGGGGCGACGCGCCGGATGCGAACCGCGCCGGTCCGAACGCGAGCGACGCGCGAGTCTCGAGTCCGAAGGAAAAAAAGCAGTCAGTGGTGATCCCGGCGCCGCCTCCGCCGCCGTCCTTGTTCGCGGCGGCGGCGAGCTGGGCTCCCGCGCCGATCGCGCCGGAACCCACCGATCTGTACCGCGCGCGGGAGGAACTCGCCGCGGGCTCCATGGAGTCCATGGGGAGCGCGGGCGCCGTCGGCTTCTCCTACGCGTTCGCGGCGGAGGCGGCGGTCGGCGCGCCCGCGGGCGGCGGCGCGGAGGCGGCGGCGGGCGGTGGCGGGGAAGCGCCGTCGCGGGGGGTCGCCCCCCAGGAACCGGAGGAGGCGCCGGGGGGCACGCCCGTCGTGTCTCCTCGCGGCGGCGGGTTCTGCGAGAAACCCGCACCCGCAGACGCCGCGGCGCGTGAGACGACGGAGGGGG
>MDSV01043196.1_pt1 | contig 13088 bp, 11 predicted proteins | sample 810851 | NCBI WGS metagenome assembly MDSV01 (sample SAMN05326640, study PRJNA326480) | marine metagenome | isolation source: seawater | place: Atlantic Ocean: North East | collected 2012 | reverse complement strand
TTTGTTTTTAATTCAAAAACTTTTTTTTTAAAATCTTTATTATCTTCTAAAGTTAATGTTGAATTTTTTGATTTAAAAATTATTTTACCTTTAAATTCAATATATCCTTTTCTTTTAGATGGGTATATTTTTTTATCTAAAAAAGATTTTATAAGAATTTTTTTTTCCTTACCTACAAAAAAACCAAATAAATCAAGAAAGTGAACTGAATTACAGCCCAAACCCCAATTAGAATTTTGATAAACAAAATTAAATTTATTTGAAATTTTTTTTTTTATTTTATTAAAAATTAAAATTTCTCTTCTAAGACAATTTACCCATGCTTTAATTTTTTTTTTCCTTAAAATTTTTATTGTTTTTTCAAATTGGTCTTTTTTATAGTAAACAAATTTTTCAAAAATTATATTTTTTACGTTATTATGTTTAACTAGCTCAAGAAAAGCTTGATATCTTTCTTTTGAATTTGTCGAGATAATTGCTAAATCAAAAAACTGATGTTTCTTTAGGCTATTTAAAATAGTTATTTTTTTATTATTTTTATTAATATTTTTAATAATTTTTTTATCATAAATGAAAATATCAATTTTTGATTGGCACCTGGATAATCCATTTAGATGATTTAAACCTATTTTACCAAAACCTATAATTAAGATTTTTCTTGTTTTCATCTGTTAAATTGATTTTTTAACTATAGACCCTAATTTAATGAACTGATTTTTTCTTACATTAATATTATTACTTAAAATTGCGCCGCTACCAACAAAAGTATTATCATTTATTTGACAGTGACCATTAATTGTTGAATTTGTAGATATATGACAATTATCACCTATTTCAACATCGTGCTCAATTAGAGATTTTGAATTAATTATACAATTCTTACCAATAGTGCTTTTTGCATTAATTATAGCTAAATGATGAACTATAGTTCCCTCTCCAATTCTAGCAAATTTAGATACTACTGCCTTATTTGAGATTACTGTGGGTAGATTAAAATTATGTTTTTTACATTGTGTAAATATTTTAACTCTAATTTTAGGATCATAAATTTGCCCAACTCCAATAAGAACGTTTCTGCATTTTTTTTTGAAATTTGGGAGATCACTTATTTTTCCAATAACTTTATAATTTAATACCTTTGTACCTTTTTTTTTATAATCACACAAAATTCCAATAATTTTAAATTTTTTTTGACTATTTATAACATCTATACAGGAAATAGCATGACCACCTGAACCAATTATTATCAAATTTTTCATTTTGTTAAATTAAATTTTTTTAGTTTTTTATTAATTTTAGATTTTCTTAAACTAAGTATTTGTTTTTTTATGCCTAATTCATTTATCGGAATATTTAATGTTTTAATTAATTTTTTATTAGATAAACTCATATATTTTGGTCTTTTAGTTATATTTTTTTCTTTAATTTTAATTGGTATTATAAATTTCTTTTTTAAACCAAATATTTTTGAAAGCAATATACCAAAATGCAATTTTGAAATTGGTTCATTAGAAGAAACATTAAATGTTCCAGAAATATCTTTTATTATTAATCTATCAATAATTTTACATAAATATTCGATATTTACAGGGTTAAAGAAAACATCTTTAAATAAAGTAGTTTCTTTATTTGTTTTCAAATTATTTATAATAATATCTGAGAATGATTTTTTATATTCTGGTCCCCAACCGAAAAAATTAGTTCTCAAAATAATATAATTTTTAAGATTATTTTTTATTAAATCTTCTGCTTTTTTTTTTGTTTTAGCATAAATATTTATTGGTTCTACTTTGTCATTTTCTTTAAATAAAAGCTTTTTTTTTTGAAACAAATGATCAGTTGATAAGAATATTAGTTTAATTTTAAATTTTTTTGAGATTTCAATAATATTTTTTGTAATATTTACATTTATATTTTTAGCTAAAAGCTTATTTTTTTCGCACTTTTCAATATTTGTTAAAGCAGCTGCGTGCAAAATAATATCTGGTTTATGAATAATAATTAATTTTTTTAATAAATCTTTATTAAGTAAATCTAATTTAACTGAATTTTTAAGATTTATTTTTCTTTTATTTATGATTGGTAAAATTTTAAATTTTTTATTTTGTAAATAATAGTTTAATCCAAAAAATCCTGTTGCACCTGTTAACAATATAGTTTTCAATTTAATAATATTTTGGATTATTTTTTATCCAAACTTTAAGTTTTTCAAAATTAAGCCATTTCTTATTAATATTAGATCGATAGCTGAAGTTCTCTCCTACTTTAATTGACCCTTTTATAATTTTTTTCTTTTCACTTGATGGGATAATTGGCGATAAAATTTTAAAATAATCCTTAAATTCATATGTTGCGATAGAATCATCTTCGCTTATCATTTGTTCATGCAATTTTTCTCCAGGTCTAATTCCAATATATTTAAATTTAGGAGTGCTATTAATAGCTTTAGCAATATCAATTATGTTCATAGATGGAATTTTTTTCACAAATATTTCCCCACCGTACATATTCTTTAATGCAAAAATCACAAAATCGACTGACTCATTTAGAGAAATAATAAAACGTGTCATTTTTTTATCTGTTATTGGTATATATCCCTTTTCTTTATTAATTTTTTTAAAAAAAGGTACTACAGAACCTCTTGATCCTAAAACATTTCCATACCTAACAACAGAAAACTTTGAAAAAATATTTTTTTCAAAATCATTGGCCGCAATAAAAAGTTTATCAGCTGCAAGTTTTGTTGCACCGTATAAATTTACAGGATTGCAAGCTTTATCGGTAGATAACCCAATTACTTTTTTTATTTTTTTTTCCTTACATGCTTCAATTAAGTTTGTTGAACCAATTATATTAGTTTTTACACATTCTTCTGGATTAGTTTCTGCGGTTGGTACAATTTTAGTAGCTGCTGCATGAATTACATAATCTATATCATCACTTAAAACAGACTTTATCCTTGATTTATCTCTGATATCACCAATAAAAAATTTTAAATTCTTACTATGCTCATACTTTTTTCTCATATCCCATTGTTTGGATTCATCTCTAGAAAAAATTATTAACTTCTTTGGTTTCATTTTTAAAATTTTATTTGTAAATGCTTGTCCAAAAGAACCTGTTCCACCTGTAAGAAATATTTTTTTATTTTTTATTAAGTTCTGACTCATACAATTAAATACTATAAATTTTTTTTACAATAGCTGACAATTTTAGATACTCTTCTATATTAGGTAGGCTATTAAAATTATCTTTATTAAAACCTACACTCTTAGAAGATTTTTTTAAACGAAAAATTTTTAATAATTCAGAAATTTGACCATAAAATCCAGGTTTTATATCTTTTTTTTCTTTGATAATAACTCTTTTCTTAATGTTAGAATTAAATCTAATCTCAACTTTTTCTAAAGGATTAAATTCAAAAAAATATTTTGAACTTGATATACTGACTGACCATGGGCCTGGTCTATTCCAAAATGAATTATAAAAACCCAAATTTCCATTTTTAAAATATATTTTGCTGAAAATAAATTTTTCTTTTTTAAAACTATATTTTTTAGAAAATATTTTTTTAACTTTTTTTCCACCTAAATAAATTAAAAGATCAATCAGATGTATAGAATTTGCATACATCCAATTTTTAATCACAGTTTTTGGGTGACCTATCCTTTTTGCAGCATATATATCTTGTTGATCAAAAACTGTCACAACTTTTTTAGAATTATCATTTTTCAAATATTTTAAAGCAGTCGAAAAATTATTATAAAATCTCCTATTTAATGCAACAAAGCAATTTTTTTTATTTTTATTTAAGTAATTATAAATTAATTTTGTTTCTTCATAATTCTTTCCCAATGGTTTTTCAAATAAAATTAAGTTGGAGAAATTTTTTAATTTTTTTGTTACACTAATCATGCTAGTGATATTTATTGCTACAATTATTATATCGAGTTCTAATTTAAGAAAATTGTCAATATTGTTATCATAAAATTTTATAGAATATTTCTTAGAAAGTTTTTCTGATTTTTTTGAATTTTTTCCTATTATTCCTCTTATATAAATCTTATCTGACTTTAATTTGCAAACCTTTATATATTCCTCTGCAATTTTACCAGCACCAATGATTCCTACGTTTATTTTTTTCATTTTAAGTTTTTATTCTTAAAGAAAGTTTTCCTTTTCTAAAAAAATTAATTATCTTATTACAGCCAAACAATGCTCTATTATTATGTGCGATTACAAATAGCGTAATATTTTTTAAAGAATAAATATAATTCAGTATTTGTTTTTCAGTTTTATAATCAAGAGCATTGGTCGCTTCATCTAAGACAATTATTTCTGGATCTTGATATAATGCTCTTGCTATACCTATTCTCTGAGCTTCTCCACTTGAAATTTTATTTGTCATTTGATTTGTTATATTGTCATCTCTTTTTCTTTTATTGTATAAATTTACTAGCTTGCATTTCTTGATAATTAAAAGAAACTTAATTTTATCAAATTTTTTGTCTAAAATAATATTTTCTTTTATTCCACCATTTAAAAGAGTGACTTTTTGGCTTATGTATCCAATTTTTTTCCTCCATTCTATTGAATTTTGATTATCTAAAAATTTATTATCAACTTTAATTAAACCCTCATCTGGATGTATAAGTCCTAATATTAAGTCCGCCAGTGTTGACTTGCCAAAACCAGACTCTCCTTCAATTCCAATTTTATCTCCTTTATAAAAAGTTGTATTAATATTATTCAACAACTTAATATTTTTCTTTTTGTTTCTTGATGGATAAGAATAACTTACATTTTTAAGAGATATTTTATTTTTAAAATCTAGCTTTAGATTTCTTTTATTTTGGACTGATTTATTTTTTAATTTAATTGATAATTCCTTGTGTACTATATCCAAACTAGGTCTTAAAAATATTAATTGCTGGAATGTGGACGCAATTTTTGAAATACTTGGCATGGCTCTGAAAGCAGCTAATAAAAATAATCCAATAATTTGAAAAGAATTATTGCTTTCGTTATCACTAAATAAAAAAATTGTTACTACTAAAACTAATACGCCTGTAATTTCAAACAAATATCTAGGGACTGAATTCAAAATTTTTAAAACAAAAGAGGCTTTTTGTAAATTGAAATTAGTATAATCAAAACTTTTTGAAAATATTTTTGAAATATCATAAACAATTATATCTTTAATTACCTCAAAAGAATTTTGAATAGTCGAAATTCTTTTATCCTCAAAAAAAGCTCTTTTATCTCCATATAATTTTAAAATTTTTTTTGTGGTGAAATAAACTAATCCAACAATTAAAATTAAAATTAAAATTACAAAAATAATTTTAGGTTCAATAATAAAAATAAAAATAAAAATTGATAAAATTATCCCTACTTCGACACATACAGATAATAATTGAAATATTATGACAGCAGTAAAGTTACTTATTTCTGTGGTTAAATTTCTAAATAATATTGATGGTGAGTTTTTTTGATGAAATTTATAATCTTTATTAATATATTCATTAAATAATCTTACAGCGTAGAAATGATGTGCGTCTCTAGCTATTTTACCTGTAATCCAAGTTAAAATAAATTGAATTATTACTTTTATTAAAAATACAAAAAATATTGCTATGGTTATAGATTTAAGATCAAATAAAAAATTAAAATTTAAAATTTTTATAGAATAATCATTTAAAGTTGAAATAATATTTGGAAAAGAACTCATATCCATAACATTGTTTGATAACATTGTTAACAAAGGTAACAATAATGAAAACGCTAACAATTCAAAAATTATCACTGTAACTGTAAATAGGAATAAAAATAAAAATGATAAAAAAAATATTTTTGGAAGAATAAATATTAAATCAATAAATTTTTTTAAAAACATTATATTTTTAATTTTAAATCTTCTATTGTTTCTTTTAAACCCTCATAAAGTGGTTTTTGATCATAGTTGGGAATAATTTTTTTAATTTTTTTTATAGATAAATTTTTTGTTTTTGCTCCTGTATATTTATCTTTATTAAAATAGATCTTTTTGAAATCAAAATCAGCAATTTCGCAAACAATTTCAGCAAAGTGCTTTATCTCAAACTCTTTTCCAGCACCTATATTTATTAATTCATTTTCTCTTATGTTTTCTAAAAATAATAAATTATTTAAAAAATCCTCAATATGCATTAACTCTCTTTTTTGAGTTCCGTCTCCCCAAAGTTCAACAGAATTATTTTCTTTTTTAGCAATTAAAATCTTTTTAATAATATCAAAGATAAAATGAGGAATTTTGTTCTTTATACTATAACCAGGTCCATAAAGTGTTGATGGAACTAAAGTTAAATATTTTAAACCAAATTGCTTTGCTAAATTTTGCTGACCAATATATAGCATTCTTTTACACATCGCATACGCAAAAAGACTGCTTGTTGGGACGCCCTTTAAATAATCCTCTTCCTCTAAGCTACCATTCTCCTCATAACAACAACTGGTGCCCATTGAAATTAATTTGGCCTGCTTTTGATGAGATAACCACCAATTCAATAAATTAGTATTTATTAACTGATTATTAATCCACTGCTCTCCAGGATGTTTTAAAGAAAAATCTCCAGCTTGGTGCCAAGTAGCTAAATGATATATTTTATCAAACTTAATATGATTATATTTTTTTAGTGACGAAGAATCTCTTAAATCAGCATCATTAGATGATAAAGATACAATAGATGAATTATCATCTTCATTCTCTTTGATTTTTTTATATAAATTTTTTCCTACAAACCCACTTCCACCTGTAATTAAAAAATTCATAAAAAGATAATTTTTTTACTATAATCTAAAGATTAATATTTAACTTTAGATATTTCATTTTTTTTAAAAATTTCCAAAACTTTGATTTTTTATCATAGAAAAACCTTTTATAAGTTCTTTAATGCCATCTTCTAAAGAAAATAATGGTTTAAATCCAGTATTTTCAATTTTTTCATTAGACACAATATAATTTCTTTGGTCAGGGTCTTTCTTTAATTTTTCCTCAACATACGTAAAGTTTGGAATTTGTTTTTTTATTTCCTCGCAAAGTTCAATTTTAGATAGATTCGCGTTACTTAAACCAACATTGTAAATTTCTGACTTCATTTTTTCTATATTATTTATTGCATGCATGAATGCTCTAACAACGTCTCTAACATGGATATAATTTCTTTTAAAATGACCCTCAAAAATAATTAAAGATGAATCATGAAATGCTCTGTAAGTAAAATCATTAACTAGCAAATCTATTCTCATTCTTGGAGACATTCCAAAAACTGTTGCTAATCGATAGCTAATTGAGTTCTCTCTTGTCATCAAGATTTTTTCAATTTCAACTTTGTCTACAGCATATTTAGAAATAGGTCGTAATACTGAATTTTCATCACAAAAGTTGTTCTTATCTCCAGTACCATATGCGCTGTTTGTAGTTGGCATTAATATGTATTGATTTTTCGAAACAATTTTCAGCATATCTTTAATAGCATCTGAGTTTATACTTTGAGCACTAAATGGATCCTTATTACACAAAGGTGCTCCAACGATTGCTGCTAAAGGTATAATAATATCATTTTTAGTAATTAAATCTTTCATCAATTCTTTGTTTCTTATGTCGCCATTTATAATTTTAAATTTTTTACTAGAACATAAATGGTTCAAACTTGACTGTTTAAACATAAAATTATCTATAACTGTAACTTCATAATCTGAATTGATGAGCTCAGGAACCAACATTGATCCAATATACCCAGCTCCACCTGTAATTAAAATTTTCATAGTTTACTTAATTGAATTTAAAATTTTTAAAATATAGTTAATTTGTTTTTTTTTTAATTCTGGGTAGTTACCAATATACATGCCATAAAAATGAATATGTTCAGTATTTTTAAAACTTTTATAATATTTGTCTTTAAATAATTTTTTAATGTATGGTTGACGTAATTGATTTCCTCCTCCTGCTGACCCCAATCTAAATTCAATCTGTTTTTCATCTAACTTATTCATTAACTTTTTCATTAAAACTTTATTTTGATGCTTTAGTACTATGTTAAAAGCATAGTTACTTTGTCCCTTAAGATCAAAATCAACAAAATAAATATCTTTATTTAAATTATTTAAAAAATATTTTAAATTTGAATTTCTTTTTGAGATATTACTATTCAATCTTTTAATTTGGGACAAACCTATAATTGCGCCAATTTCATTATTCCTTACGTTAAAAGCTGGATGGTAAAAGATAAATTTAGAATTTAAGTCCCTATATTTATTTTTCATATATTCTTGAAATTTATCACTCTTTACTTCTCTTATCATTCCATGTGATCTTAACATTAATAAATCTTGATAAGCTTTTTTATCATTCGTACTTATCATTCCGCCCTCTATAGTGCTCATATGATGAGCATAATAGAATGAAAAATTAGAAGTCCAACCAAATGAACCTAATTTTTTATTATTAAAAGTAGCACCATGTGATTCACAAACATCCTCAATTAAAAATATTTTTTTTTTCTTTAAATAATTAAGAAGTTTTTGTGTTAGACAATTAAAACCTTGAATATAGCTTAGAAAAACAGCTCTTGTTTTGTTGTTAATTTTTGAAATTATCAAATCAGTATTCATTCCTAAAGTATTAATGTCTATATCTACAAATACAGGTTTAAAACCAGCATGAAGAATTGATGATATGTCCGACGACCAAGTTAATGGTGGCACTATTACTTCTCCTCCTTTAGGATATTTTATTTTAAGTAAATGCATTGAAAGAAGATTTGCCGAAGATCCTGAATTTACAAATACAGAATATTTTACGCCAAGCCACTTTGACCACTGATCCTCAAATTTTTTAACATTTTTATTTTGGGTTAAAATTGGATTTGACTTAAGAAAAGATATAACACTATTTATATCTTTCTTGTTTATATTGTTGCTCATTAATGGGAATTTCATTTAATAATCCTTATATGTGTTTGATAAAATATGGCTTCCATTTTTTTCAAATTTAAACGGTATCACAATAGTTTTTTTCATTTTATTTAAAAATTTTTTGTGGTTTTTTTTTTCAACATAAAATACAAAAAATCCACCACCACCTGCCCCAAGTAATTTTCCTCCAGTTGCTCCACCATCTATAGCATGATTATATAAGTCGTCTAGTTGAATATTTGATATTTTATTGCTTAGATCTTTTTTTAACAACCAACTCTCATGTAATAATTTTCCAAAGTTATTAATATTATTATCTTTTAGATTATTTTTAGCTTCATCTAGTATTTCTTTAATTTTTTGCATTTCTTTGTATCTAGAATCACATAATTTGTTCACAAATGATTTGGCAACAACTTCAGCTGTTCTTTGAATTTTAGAAAATACAAGGAATAAATTATTTTCAATTGTTTGAATATTGCGATTAGATAAATTAACTTTCTGAACATGAAATTCACCATTTCTTCTAAACTTTATATTATTAAATCCACCATACGCACAAGCAACTTGATCTTGTGAACCTACAGTCTCTTTTAAAATTTTTGTTTCTAAAAAAATACTTCTAGAAGCAAGAATTTTTTTATTAATTTTTTTTTTTTTAATTTTTAATAATGTGTGTAATAAACCAACTACAAATGCTGAACTTGAACCAACTCCCGATCGAGCTGGAAGATCAGTGTCGCAATGTATTTGAAGTCCATTGTTAATTTTTAAATATTTCAATATTTCTCTTACAGGTTTATGTTTAATTTCATTTAGTGTTTTTACCTTCTCGTCTTTAGAGTAAACAATTCTAAATTTATGATCAAAAAAATGAGGTTGTTTCCTAACAGATATATAGACATATTTATCGATTGTTGTTGAAATAACCTCTCCTCCATATTTTTTGTACCATTCTGGATAGTCTGTTCCACCACCAAAAAATGAAATTCTAAAAGGAGTTTTTGTAATTATCATAAAAGATTAAGTTATGTACTTTCTAACCAAATCGCAGTCAAGAACATATAAATATCCTAAATCTATATCTTTTTGATGTATATCTTTGATAATCAAACTTCTAAAACTTGTTACTTCGCTTTCTAAGACATAAAATTTACTACATCCTAATGTAGGAAGTTTAATTACTGAACATTTATCGATTAATTTATTTTCTATAAGATAATTTAAATCTTTATCAGACTTAAAATCACCTGATTTAATTACTTCAGAATTACATTCAAAACTTATAGATTTTGAGCTTATCCCTGGAACAATAAAATATTTTGTTTTTGATGAAATTATATTATCTGAAAAATTAATTTCGAAAGAATTTGGATTTTCAGCAATCATAGGGAAAACATTTGCATCATTAAATGTATTGTCATAGGTAGAAAATTCAAAAATTTTCTTTTTTATAAGTGCTTTCTTTAAATTAGCAGAGCACATTCTGGTTGGAAGGACGTCTGTAAAAATAAAATATAAAGTATGAATAATCTGAAGAAAAAGAAATGAATAAAAAATAATATTTAAAAACTCATTTGAATTTAGATTGTAATAAACAAAGCTTATAAGAAATAAAAAACCAACTAAAATTGGGAAATATGCTCTAGCTAATTTTCCAGCTTTAGTAATTTCCATAATGATCAAAGGTATTAGGGATATTAAAATCACCAAGAGTTTAACTATAAAGTTTAGATCAATAAAAATTAATAAACATAATATTGTAAAGAGGTATAAGATAAACATTGCTGGTATAATTCTTAATAAAAAAAGTGGTATCCAGCTGATTGGAGCAATGAAATGTCCAGAAGTATCAATACCAAAAAAATTTGAAGGCCAGCTCCTAAAGTGATTACCCCAATCAGTAGCATCCCACCAAGCAAAATATCTTGCAATATTTCCTGTAAAATTTGGTGCTAGAATAAAGAAGCCTACAAAAGAAATACCAGAAAAAAAATATAGCAAATTATAAAGGAAAGTTTTTCCCTCTAAACAAAACAAAAAAAGCGCTAAAAAAATAAGCAACAATAAAAATTTTTTGGAATATCTTGATTTTGTAATCTTTATTTTGTTAACAATTTCTTGGGAATAACTCTTTTTATTAATATATTTATTAATTTGCTTTTGAAGAATTATATTAGAAAAAAAAATAGTTACAAAAAAGATAATTAAAAAAATTAAAAAATAATCTAATCTTGAATATAAATTTTCAATATTAAAATTTATAATATAATCATAATTAATAAATAAGAATAACAATAAAATAAGTGGTGGAAATTTTCTTGAAGAACTAGACGAAGAAAAACAAACAGTTAAAAAAATTCCAGATAAAAAAAAAGGTATAAAATGATAGTGAAAACTTTCATAAAATACTAATACAAGAATAGAAAACAAAAACCACATTTGTGAAAACAAAACATGTCCAACATAAAGTGATACTTGGTACGGCCAAAGTGCTGTAAGATAAAATAGAGATATTATTAATGCAGTATCTTGATTGAAAACTTTATCTAGAATTACGTATATACAAATTGTTGATATAACATTTGATAATAAAGATAATAAAACAATTATGATATTATTAGATTTTTTTAAAATTTTTGAAACTATACTAATTGCCAAAAACCAAAATTCTCTTAGTTGAGCCCTATTGACAGGCATATTGTGAACAGAACTAGGCCAAGAAAATAATTTATAATTTTTTGCATTGTATATAAGTCTTTCATTGTCAGTAAGAGATTGACCTCTTCCATCAATATGATCAGAACCTCTATGAAAAAAAGTTATTCCTAAAGATTTATATAAAACAAATATATTACATATCAGCGCTAAAATTATAATTATATGTAAATTTTCCATTAAAATATTTATACAGTGGTGTTAAAAATTTAAATAATATATTAATTTAGCATTACTATATTAGATAAAACTTCTTTAAATTTTAAATTCTTTAAAAATTTCATGTTATTTTCACTTAAGATTATTTTTTCATCCAAAGTTTCATTCAAATTCAAAAATTTCTGCCGCGATTCCATCACACCATACCTTATCCAGGTTACTAATCTTTCATTTTTTACAGGAGTTCCCCTATGTAAAGCAGAAGTGTCACAAGCAACAATTTTACCTGGATCTCCATAAACTGATCTTATCTCTCCTTTAAAAATCTTTTTTAAGTTATTTTCATTTTGACCATAAGTAATTGTTTTTTTATAAAATTTATCAAAGTTGTCTGAATACAGTGATGGATCTTTCTTTAATAAATTTTTTATCTCAATCGATGGCTTGTGTGTAAAATTTATCTGTTCATATGCTCCGTCATCTTGAAGAGTTTTGGTCCAATAAATAAAAACAACTAGCCATTTTAAATTGTCAACATCTCTATGAAAATCGTGAGTAAATGCTTTTTGACCTGGGAGAGTATTAAATGTATTAATACTATAAATTTTTGGATTAACACCTAAATACTCCTGAGCAATTTTAACTATATTGGGATTAGAGCATAATCTTAAGAGAGTTTGATTATTTAGTTGAGTTTGATAGTCATAACTCTTATACGCGCCCTCAGGTTTTATGCGTGCATCTTTTTTACTATTTTTTTCAGGAACATGATTATCATAATAATGTGAAGAATTCATATCCTTAATAAATTCTTCAATTTCATAATCTTCAATGTCAATTTTTAAATTTTCAGAAATACCATAATGATTTAAATCATTTATCACATAAGCCATATTCTCATTTACTGGATGGTGAGAGAATTTTTCATCGAGATTTTTTTCATTAATCTCCTGGTTTTTTTTTAAGTACTTAATAATTTTTTCTTTATTAGAGTATTTAGTAAAATAGATTAACTCATGGCTCATTTTTTTAAAAAAATTGAATAAATAAGTAACAATACTAAATTTGGGTGAAAAATTAGATATAAATACCAGCAATCTAACAGCTAATTTTCTGCTTATAATTTTAAAAATTAAAATTAATTTATTCATATTCTTTTAAAATACTGATTTATTTTATGTACTTTCTAACCAAATCGCAGTCAAGAACATATAAATATCCTAAATCTATATCTTTTTGATGTATATCTTTGATAA
>MDSV01041818.1_pt1 | contig 13088 bp, 12 predicted proteins | sample 810851 | NCBI WGS metagenome assembly MDSV01 (sample SAMN05326640, study PRJNA326480) | marine metagenome | isolation source: seawater | place: Atlantic Ocean: North East | collected 2012 | reverse complement strand
AGTTCATCTCCCAAAGAAATATTTTCAGGAAATCTCATAAATTGAACATTTTTTTCAAAAAAAATTTCATTTCCACATTTTTCTAATTTCATCTTAAAATACAGATATCTGATCCTGTGGAAAATATTTCGCTTTAGATGTTTTCTTAGCTGGCCCATTAACTCAATTTTTGTCTTTCAAAAGCATCAATATAAGAATTCTCTGTTAGGTTGATAATTTTAGACTTATATATTTTTGATAGTTCATTTAACTCCCAATAAGATCGAAAAGCATAATAAAATTTCAAAAGCACTTCGTGAAGTCTTCGACTTTTACCAGATCCATCCCAATAAACGGGCTTTTTTTTATCACTTAATAATGATGATCTATTTTTAAATTCGGAACCATAAAAATGTTTTTGACCTATCAAAACATTATTTTTTTCGTCTACGGAGACTTCTTCGAGCCAAGAATGATCTACACCTGATAGGTAAATTTTAGAATATCCGCAATTTAGTCCCACTACAATGGAGGGTACAATTACATTATGAGGCCTTGGTAGTCCTAGAAAGTTTTTTAGTAATGGATACACAAGATTAGGACTCCCTTCAAGAGGAGTTAAATTAATGTATCTTATTTTGATTTTACTGTTAGTTTTCATTTTTAACTGCCAATTCTGATCATTCATTGCAATAGCAGGAACATATAGAATCATTTCCCAATTACAACGATTTATCATTTCTTCAAAAAGTTTCATTCTATCATTATGCCATTCAGAAAGTACATCTCCTTTCCAATATTCTGCAGAAACGATTACATATTTAGCAGGTTTAAAAACTTCAAATAATTGAGATGCAGCGAAATAATTTACCCCTAAACAGTCTTTTTTTTCTTTAAATTGAAGTAATTTTTCTGCATCAGTTTTAAGGGATGGACCGTTTCCTAATATTAGCAGTTCGTCATTAATTTTAAAATCGTACTTTGAATATTTAAGGACTTTAAATTTAGAAAGGATAACAGTTTTAATTACGGAATAGATGAACTTCAAAAATAAAATTTTGATTTTAAATTAAACTTAATACTAAATTATGTCAGTTTCAAAAAAATCAATTTTTTTTATTATAAAATTTCTTAATAAACGTGATAAATTTTCAAATTGTAGATGTTTAATCATCTATTTTAAAAAAACAGTTTCCAACTTACCCAATATCTGAATCTAATAATCATTAACCCTTTTTGAGGTTTTAGTGTTGTTAGATAATACATGAATAAGAAAATAGAAGCTACCCACTTAGCTAATTCTTCCAAAATTCTTTTAAAGTAACTAAGTAATCCAATTTGCAGAGTTCTTTGTTTCTCAGAACTTCCTATTCCTTTTGCCTGCTTCTTTATATAAGCAATTTGGGTTCGTTCAATAGGAATTCTGTGGTGTACAATTGCATCAGGAACATAAACTACTTTCATTTTCTGGGTATACATTCTAAGAAAAATATCCTTTTCTTCACCACCACCTAATCCAGACTTAATTCTTCCAAGAGAAATATTGAAATTGCCAATTAATTCGAATACTTCCTTTCTAAAACTCATATTAGTTCCAATCGGATATTGAGAGTTATTAAAGATTTTTTTTTGATTTCCTAAATCAAAATAGGCATGTAATTTATTGAGATATTTATTTTCCCAAGCTGGAGGATTGTTTCCTTCATAATCCAAATGAATTTTACTTCCAATAGCCATACATTTTGGGTCTTCTTGAAAATAATACATCAATTTTTCAAAATACTTTTTGTCAAGTAATGCGTCATCATCTACAAACACTATTATTTTCCCTTTTGCTACTTCAATTCCTGTATTTCTAGCATAGGATAATCCTTGTTTTTTTTCTAAAAAATATTGCACAGAAAAAGAACTATTTTTTTTAAAATTCATTGATAGTTCTTTGGTGTTTCCTGGAGAGTTATTATCTACAATTATTATTTCAAATTGGTTTGAGTCTAAGGACTGATTTTGGATAGACTTAAATAAATCTGGAAGAAATTTTTCTCTATTATATGTGCTAATTATGGCTGATATCATATTAAAAAACGCAAATAAATTAGGTCGTGTTTAATACCTCGGTAAAATTCAAAATTTTAATTTACTTAGAGAAATTAAATTAATAAATGGAACTTAATTAGTTATAAGCTATTTAAACTTAACAATATTCATTTTATGTATATCTAATTTATAATAAATCTCAATTATTAAGTAAATTACAGCCGTATATTTAGATGTTTTATGATTAATTTTAATGATACAAAGTTTGCTTTTGCCCATCTTAACAATTGGGAATTAAAAAAAGCTTTTTACTTATTTTCTATTATTAAACACAGCTATTTAGTTAGATTAGGAAGCTACTTAATGAATATTTCTTTTAAATGGAGACTTCCAATAAAAATATTGGTAAAAAAAACCATTTTTAATCATTTTTGCGGAGGAGAAAACATTCAGGATTGTAGTACTAAAATTAACAACCTTTATTCTTTTGGTATAGGAACAATATTAGATTACTCAGTAGAGGGCAAAGAAAATGATGCTGATTTTGAAAATAATAAAAATGAAATTATTCAAACAATTTTATTTGCTTCCAATAATGAAAAATGTCCATTTAGTGTATTTAAAATAACCGGTTTAGGACGTTCATCACTAATTCAAAAAGCGAGTCAAAATATCAAAAAACTTTCCAAAGAAGAAGTTACTGAGCTAAATATAATTTCTAATAGAATAGATGAAATTTGTCAAAAAGCATTTGAAAATAAAGTAGCATTATTTATTGATGCTGAAGACAGTTGGTATCAGGATTTCATAGACATACAAGCTGAGAAAATGATTTTAAAGTACAATATTGATAGAGCAATTGTATATAATACTATCCAACTTTATAGACATGATAGGTTAAATTATATGAAAAAACTTATTGAGAAATGTGAAAATGAACAAAAGTTTCTAGGCTTAAAATTAGTAAGAGGTGCATACATGGAAAAAGAAAGAGAAGAAGCTAGTAAACATAATTACAATGACCCTATCCACATTAATAAAAAGGCCACTGATTTAGATTTTGAAAAAGCTCTTGATTATTGTATGGAAAAAATTAGTTTATTGAGTATATGTGCAGGAACTCATAATGAATTAAGTGTTTCTTATTTGGTAAAATTAATGGAAGAAAATGAGCTAAAAAAAAATGATTCTAGAGTATGGTTTGCCCAACTTTTAGGGATGAGTGATCATATCAGCTTTAATTTGTCAAATCTAGGATATAATGTGGCTAAATATGTTCCTTATGGACCAGTTAAAGAAGTATTACCTTATTTGATAAGAAGAGCCGAGGAAAATACATCTGTTGCCGGACAGACGGGTAGAGAATTGTCTTTAATTAAACAGGAAATTAAAAAGAGAAAATTAATTTAAATATTTCATTGGTAATAAAGTTCCCTTTATACTTTTTGAATATACTCTAATAGCTCCAACTAAAATTTCTGCTTCTACATATATGGGTATTCTATTAAGATCATCGCTTACGTAAACGTTCATTGATTCATTGGCTTTAAATATAGTTCCTTCAATTAAATTAGCTTGAAAATGAATACAATCAATCACCTTCTTATTTTGACTGGTAATTTTCTTTTTGCCCTTATAAATAAGAAAAAGATCTTCAAAAATTTCCTTATCTAGAATAACATTTAAAGGTATAGTATCGTTAATTGAATATTCATTAAAATGGATTGCTCTTGAAAAATAAACCGAACTCATAATATCAAAACTACACTCTATTATATTCATACTGTCTTTTTTGGACCCTTGCTTTCTTTTCTCATAAACTCTTGCTTTATTTTTATTATAATCAAAGTGATAATCATAATCTAAATAAAAATCTCCCTCTCTAACTCTTCTAATAAAGTGAATTGGTAACATTGTTTTTTTTGAAATGAAACTGGCATACTTGTCTCTTACTTTAAAAAACCAATCGTAGTTCTTTAGAGTTCTTCCTTTACCCTCTACATAGTAACAATTTTCATTTTTATATAAGGAATCCTTAACAATAAACCTAGCTTTTCCAGCAGTTACCCATGTTTTCCCCATTAGATATTCAATATTGTAAATAACTTCTTCTCCCCCCTTAAAAGGCAGACTGTTAGTTATACAATTTTCTTGAGAAATGTAATTGGATACAATTGAAATTAATAATAATAAAATTGATATTTTACTCTTCTGCTTTATTAACAAATGCAGTTATTTTTAAAATTGTATTTTCAGGACTTGTATTTGCAGAAACAGTAACTGTCTTAGTTTGTTTACTTCCTGCCTGTCCTTTAGAAGGTCTAAAAACTACATCAATATTTCCACTTTCACCTGGTAAAATAGGTTCTTTTGGCCAATTAGGAACAGTACACCCACAAGATCCTTTGGCGTTGGAAATTTTTAAAGGCTCATTTCCAGAATTGGTAAAACTAAAAGAATATTTATTTTCAGAATTAACTTCTACATTTCCAAACTCATGCATATCGGAATTAAATTTAATTTTGGTTTTAGGAAGTTTTTGACCAACATCCATTGTAGGAGTTAAAGGGCTTTCTCTCATGTTTTTTTGTAAGTCGTCTAACTTATTCTTGGCTGCTGGATCTGCAGAAACATAAGTTTTATTTTCACTCTTAATAAATAACGTATCATCATTTTTAGAATTTAAACTATAAAGAGAAATTAAAATGGCTAGTACAGAAACAGCTAACGATATATTACTTTTATCTTTCATAAATGATAATTTTATTTTGCTAAATTAGAAAAAGCTTCTTTATCATTAATGATTTCCAATGCTTTTTGTAGTGAGCTATTTAAATCATTAATAATTTCATAAAATTTCTTGTAGTCAAAAAGATCTTGAGCAATATTTGCTTTTAATCGGATTTCAATGGTTCTTTTAGCATCATTAAATTCCTTTTCATTAAATTTCACCCCTTCTTCTTCCGCAAATTTTATTAAATCTTGAGTAATAGATTTCACATGGAAATTAGATTTATATTTTTCAAAATCAGAATATTTTTTTTCAAGCTCATTTCTTTTTTTATTCACATAGTACAGAGAGAATTGATTAAAAACACCTTTTCTAATCAACTTATTAAAGTAAGGACTTGTACCATTAGTATCTAAAGGAACAAAAACATCAGGAACTACCCCACCTCCACCATATACTTTTCTATTTTGAATTAATGTTAAAAATACTTCATTTTCATTGTACTTAATGCTGTCTTTATTAAATGATTCTCCAGATTTATATCTACTGTATTTTTCTTTTCTATATGCCATAGAACCACCCGAATAAGGTTTTTGAATACATCTTCCACTAGGCGTGTAATATTTGGATGTAGTTATTCTAACTTGTGTTCCATCTGGAAGTTGTATTGGTTTTTGAACCAACCCTTTGCCAAAGGTTCTTCTACCCACAATTAAACCTCTATCCCAGTCTTGAATAGCCCCACTTACAATTTCACTTGCGCTAGCGCTACTTTCATTGACCAATACGATAATTTTACCTTTTTCTAATAAACCTACGCGATCACCCGAATACATTTTTTCAGGAAATTTTCGTCCATTTGTTGATACAATTTTTTTCTTACCTGGAAGCATTTCATCTGCTAAATCAACAGCAGTTTTCAAATAGCCCCCTCCATTATTTTGCAGGTCTAGTATTAAATTTTCCATACCCTTATTATTCAAGCTAAAAACTGCTTTTCTTATTTCTCTAATACTTGTAGATGAAAAATTATTTAATTTAATGTAACCAGTATTTTCATTTACCATGTAGGAAGCGTCCACACTGTAAATAGGAATTTTATCTCTTGTTATTTCAAAATCAATTAAATTTTCACTTTTCCCTCTTTTTACTCCAACTTTAACTTTAGTTCCTTTATCTCCAAGTAATCTGTCTCTTACACCGCTATTTTTAATACCTGTTCCAGCTACAATTTCATTTTGTATTTTAACGATTTTATCTCCTGCAATTAATCCAACTTTTTCTGAAGGTCCACCAGGAATAGCTTGTACGACCAGCACAGTGTCTTTGAAAATTTGAAACCTAATTCCAACACCAGTAAATGATCCTTTCAAAGGAGCATTCATGTCATGTAAATCTTTTAACGAAATATATGTAGAATGAGGGTCCAATTGCTCCAACATAAACCTTATTCCATATTCTGTAATATCAGATTTAGAAATAGAATCTGGGTAAATTAAATTAAATATCTCCAATCCCTGCTCATAATTTTTTATATAATTATGGTCAAAAGAATTAGGTATTGGAATTACATAAAAGTTTGGAATATTTTTTCTTTTAATTTTAAATTCCAATGTGTCATTTAAACTCTTTACATTTGCTTCAATTCCAAAGACCCAATCTCCTTTGAACTCATCTCTATCTTTTAAAACGTCCCATACAATTTTCTTGTTGGGTCCTGTAGTTTGATTTTGTCCCACATCCCCCGTAACTGATTTTAACTTCGAAGACCAAGAGTTGCTATTACTTGACTTAATGTGGAGGCTGACATCATATTTACCTGGTATTCCATCAAAATCATAAGTGATATAAACTTTTTGTTCTTTTTGCTCAACTGATTTAATTTTAGCCGATTGTACTTTGCTATCATTATCTTTAGAATCCCTAACGACTTTTATTGAACAAACAGAATTAGAATCTCCCAGTGAGCGATTAAAAAAATCAGAATAATAGTATATGTCATTTAAGTTATTTCCATCAATACTTAAAATGCGGTCGTTCTTTTTAAGTTTAGAATAGTATGCACCTCCTTTATTAAAAATACTGTCAATTAGTACTTTTCCTTTTTTGAATTTTATTGTAAACCCTAATGAAGCTTTTTCAGAAGGATTAATTCCAGTGATTTTAAATAATGAGTCTTTTAGATAAAGAGACATAGGTCTTGTATAATTATACATACCCAACACTAAATTTTCCTGAACTTTTTTAAGATCTACATCTTCGACATACATTTGTTCAATAAGAAATAAAAGTCTTTGGATTTTTATTTCGGTAGATCTACTTTCTAAATTTTGTGAAAATGAAAAAGAACTGCTTAAAATTGTAAAGGCTAATATGAAAGATCTAATAGTCAAAATAAGGTCAAATTTAAGTATATATTAGATTGGTTAGTTGTTAAATTAACCTAAAATAACTTAATTATAGTTAAGCAAATAAATTATTTTTTATTTAAATATACTATTGATTTAGTATCAAAAAATAAATCTTTAAAATAATTAGATATTTCAGTGATATGAATATTGTAAATGTTTGACACCTTTTTAATTTCATTATTTAAATCACCTCCTTTTAAATAGATAATTCCATTTTTAATCTTATTGTTTTGATCATTACTAATCTTATCTTCTACCCAGGGGCAAAATTTCTCCAGTTTAGTTACAGCTCTACTAATTATAAAATCATATTTACCATGTGTTTTTTCAACTCTTTGAACTTCAGAAATAACGTTTTTTAGTCCTAAATTACTAACCACTTTATTTACTACTTTAATTTTCTTTGCAATAGAATCTATTAATTTGAAATTTATATTGCTGAAATAAATTGCAAGAGGAATTCCAGGGAATCCTCCTCCAGTTCCAACATCAAGAATTTTAGAACCCTTTTCAAATTCTATATATTTGGCTATAGATAGAGAATGCAAGACATGTCTAGTATAAAAGTTGTCAATATCCTTTCTACTAATTAAATTGATTTTAGAATTCCAACCTATATAGAGTTCTTTTAAAATATCAAATTGGTAAATTTGTTTTTTTTCTAAATTGGGAAAATAAGTTTGTATTATTTTAGAAGTGTCAGATGGTTTCAATGCTATGTTTCAAAATATTAAAAAGAAATTCTCTAGCTCTAAAGAGTTGTGCTTTTACAGTTCCAAGAGGCAATTGGAGTTCTTCTGAAATCTCATCATAACTCATTTCTTTAAAATACCTCATTTCAACTAAAATTTCATACCTGGGTTTTAACTTTTTGACATATTGTCTCATCAATTGAATCTTTTGATCATTCATAGCGATTTGTTCTGGTGTTAACCCCTCACTTTTAATCTCAAACTTAAAATCGTCTCCATCTTCATTCTCTATTCTATTATTAATAGACATTACATTTTTTTTCTTTTTTCTCAAAAAATCAATACAATTATTGGTGGCAATTTTAAAAAGCCATGTGCTAAACGCAAAGTTTGGAGTGTATTGATGTAGTCTGCTGAAAGCTTTCCCAAATGCTTCTAGCGTTAAGTCCTCAGCATCATCATTATTATGAACCATTTTTAAGAGCATGTAGTAAATGGAATCTTTGTATTTATCCATTAGTTCAGCAAATGCTTGTTGATCTTTCTTTTGGGTAGCTCTTATGACTAATTCATAATCTTTTTGAGCTTTTTCTGAAAGATGAGATCCTGTTTTCTCTTTTTCCATTTAAATGCTGTTCTTATTTTTAATTTGAAATATTGGCTGACAAATTAGTAAGATGAATTCATAAAAAGGATACACCCATAAAAGATCTTTGCACATCAAAGTCTTGAAAGGTTTGTAAAAAATGAAAATAGAAATAAAGTAATTCACTAAAAATAATATTAAAACTATAGTTCTCAATGAAGAGAATAATAATAGGAAGCTGGATAAGTAAAATAACAATGATGCAATGTACTGCAATCCTAATATAGCCTTATCCATTTTTTTATAATTAATATTTGTAGTATGATGTCTTTTTTTTTGATAAATCCAGCTTTTCCAAGTGGCTTTTGCTTTTGATATAGTTAAACTATTAGAATTTAATATAACAGTAGTATTTTTTTGATTAGCTGCCTGATTAACCAATAAGTCATCATCTCCAGAGGCTAAATGATAGTGCGATTTAAATCCATTGTTTAGATAGTATATTTCTTGTGAGTAACCTAAATTTCTTCCAACGCCCATATAAGGAATTCTAGCTTTTGCAAAACTTAAATAATTCAATGCAATAAAAGCAGTATCATAACGAATTAATTTATTTAAAAGTCCCTTTTTCTTTTTGTAAATCCCAGCTCCTAATACTATTTGATGTTCCTCATCAAAGCCATTACTCATTTCCTGTATCCAAAACTCACTTAATGGAAAACAATCTGCATCAGTAAATAAAAGATGATTGTATTTTGCTGCCTTAATACCCAAAGTAATGGCTAGTTTCTTACCAAAATGATCAGTTTGATTGTCAGGAATATTTACAATTCTAAGTCTTGCTTCATTTTCTTTCAGTTTTTCGAGAAACTCAATGCTTCTATCCCAGGATCTGTCATTTACCACTATAACTTCAAAATGTTGATACTTTTGGGTAAGAATCTGAGGTAAGTTTTTACGTAAATTTTCAACTTCATTTCTTGCACATATAATTACTGAAATAGGATGATCTTTAATCTTAGATTTACTTTTCAAAAAAATAAGTCTAGAGTTAAAATACAATTTATAAAACAATTGTAAAATCAAGCTAGAAATAAACACTGTGTAAATTAAATTTTCAAAATTCATTTAAATTAATTAATAAAGAAAACTCTCAAAACTATTGCTTAATTAAGATGTTCTATCTTTGTATTAAACTAGTTTATTCACAGTTTTATGAACTTTACAGTTAAATCAAAAGATAAAAATTCAAAAGCAAGATCTGGGCTAATTAATACGGATCATGGTACTATCCAAACCCCAATTTTCATGCCTGTTGGTACTGTAGGAACAGTAAAATCAGTTTCTCAAAAAGATTTAGAAGACCAGGTTAATGCTCAAATAATTTTAGGAAATACTTATCATTTATACTTAAGACCAGGAACTCAATTACTCGAAAAAATTGGAGGTATTCACAAGTTTATTTCTTGGGATAAACCTATACTAACTGATTCAGGAGGTTATCAAGTTTATAGTTTATCAGGTAGAAGGAAAATCACAGAAGAAGGAGTTAAATTTAAGTCACACATCGATGGCTCAAATCATTTTTTTAGACCTGAAAATGTCATAAATATTCAAAAATCGATTGGAGCAGATATTATTATGGCTTTTGACGAATGCACACCCTATCCTTGTGACTATTCCTATGCAAAAGATTCTATGGAGATGACTCACCGTTGGTTAAAAAGATGTGTAGATAGTTTTAATGAAGCACCCAATTTATATGATTATTCACAAGCACTATTTCCAATTGTTCAAGGAAGCACTTATTCCGACCTAAGAAAAAAGAGTGCAGAACATATTAGCTCTTTCGATATGCCTGGAAACGCTATAGGAGGTTTATCGGTTGGTGAACCGCATGATTTAATGTATAAACATACTGAAGAAGTTTGTAGCATTTTACCAGAATCAAAACCCAGATATTTAATGGGGGTTGGCACCCCTTCTAATTTATTGGAATGTATTTCGTTAGGGATAGATATGTTTGACTGTGTAATGCCCACTAGAAATGCTAGAAATGGGATGCTTTTTACCAGTGAAGGATTTATAAATATTAAGAACAAAAAATGGGAAAATGATTTTAGTGTTATTGATCCAAATGGAAAATCAGAAATTGATTTAAGATATTCAAAATCATATCTAAGACACCTTTTTATTAGTAAAGAAATGTTAGGTCCTCAACTAGCTAGTGTTCATAATCTCTCTTTTTATTTGTGGCTTGTCAATGAATCACGTAAAAAAATAGAAGAGGGAAGTTTTACAGAATGGAAAAATAAAATGGTTAAAAAACTCGTTTTTAGATTGTAATTTAAATTCATGAAGAAATTAGATTGGTTTATAGTAAAAAAATTTATTGGCACCTACATTTTTATGATTGCTGTTGTCATGAGTATTTCAATAATTTTTGATGTTTCTGAAAAATTAAAAGATTTTATGAATCCAGAAAATGATTTATCATTTTACAAAATCATAACTCAATACTATCCCTATTTTTTTATTCATTATGCCAATTTATTTTCATCCTTAATCATATTTCTGTCAGTTTTATGGTTTACAAGTTTCATGGCACAAAGATTAGAAATTGTAGCTATATTAAGCAGTGGAGTTAGTTTTTGGCGCTTTTCAAGACCTTACATTATTGCTTCTTCTTTTCTTTTAATTATTTCTGTTTTGATGAATCACTATGTAGCACCATTTGCTAATAAAAACAGACTATCGTTTGAAAATCAGTTTACAAAATATAATGTAAATTTTAAAGATATTCACTTAGAGATAAATAAGGGAACTATAGTAAGCTATAGACAATTTTTAGGAAATACCACTACGGTTAGAAGATTATGGGTCGAAAATTGGAAGGAAAACGAAAACGGTCAATGGGAACTTATAAGTGATATGCAAGTTGAAAGAGCTCTTGGAGATAGCATTTTATATAATTGGAAATTAAGAAATGTATTTATAAGAAAAATTGGAAATTTAAATGATAGTATCATTACAAAAAAAGTAATTGATACAATATTGCCATTTAATATTAGAGACTTAGGTCAAAGAGCAGAAATTACTTTTGCAATGACTACTCCAGAATTAATAGCCTACAAGAAAAAAGAAGAAGACAAAGGCAACTCAACTACACATATTGAAATAAGTAACCATGAGAGAACTGCCTATCCTTTTGCTGCTTATATTTTAACTGTGATTGGAATTTCAGTTGCATCTAGAAAATCTAGAGAAGGAGTGGGAAAAAATTTAGTAATTGGGTTATGCTGTGGTTTGGTTTATGTTTTTTTCATGAAAATGACCACAGTGGCAGCTATAAATGTAGGATGGAATTCTATATTAGCAGTTTGGTTTCCAAATATTTTCTTTTCAGTAATAGCCGCCTTTCTTTATTACAAAAGACTTAGAACCTGATTATATTTTATAAAAGTCTTTAAATCTTAATTTTTGATTACCTGTTTCTAAAATTAGAAAGTAAGCAGAATCTTGAATTTTTATGGTACCCAAATATTCAGGATTTGATTTTTTGAAAGGATCTGATTGAGGCCAGTTCGGTTCAAAAGATTTTAAATTATTTGAGAAGTCTTCTTTATTTAATGGATATTTTTCTAACTTTTTGATAAAACTTTTGGAATATTTTTTTTCCAGTTTATCAAAACGTAAAAATAAATTCTTTTGATCTAAAAAAATAGTTGAATCCTTTGAGTTAGGTTCTTTTTTAAAGTAATTACTATTGAGTGATAGAATTCTACATAATGTGTCCTTAAAAGAAATATTGAAAATAGCAGTATTTTGCTTGTATTCTATAAAATATATTTTCAATTCTTGTTTTGTTTCACTTTTAGAAAAATTCACATCACCATTTATGATTATGTCAAAAATTTTCTTAGAAAGTTGATCTGATAAAAGATCTAGTTTTTTATTATAAAATATTTTTAAGGGATTTTCAAGTAAAAATTTTTTTACTTTGTTTTCAGGAAGCCAGTCCCAATTTCTTTCTTTAAATATGCCATAAACTAAAAACAGACCTAAAATAAAACCTAATAGGTAAAATTTAAGTCTGTTTATAAAGTTCATTATATTCCAACTAAGTTGGGATTAGTATCTGTAATATTCGGGTTTAAAAGGACCTTCCACTTTTACCCCAATATAATCTGCTTGGTCTTCCGATAAAGATTCTAGTTCTACTCCTATTTTAGATAAATGTAGAAGCGCTACTTTTTCATCAAGATGTTTAGGTAACATATAAACTTTATTTTCATAGTTTTCACTATTACTCCATAATTCTAATTGTGCTAATGTTTGGTTAGTGAAGGAATTACTCATAACAAATGATGGATGTCCAGTAGCACATCCAAGATTTACTAACCTTCCTTCTGCTAATAAAATAATATCCTTTCTACCAACAGTATACATATCGACTTGAGGTTTAATCGTAGTTTTAGTATTTCCATGGTTTGCATCTAACCAGGCAACATCAATTTCATTATCAAAATGTCCAATATTACAAACAATTGTTTTGTCTTTCATTAATTGGAAATGCTTTCCTTTAATTATATCTTTATTTCCGGTTGCGGTAACTACAATATCAGCTTCTTCAACTGCATTTTCCATTTTTT
>MDSV01212720.1_pt1 | contig 13089 bp, 10 predicted proteins | sample 810851 | NCBI WGS metagenome assembly MDSV01 (sample SAMN05326640, study PRJNA326480) | marine metagenome | isolation source: seawater | place: Atlantic Ocean: North East | collected 2012 | reverse complement strand
CAGAACTGAGTCAAACCAGTTGACACTAGATGAGACCAAGGCATACCGTAAGTGATTGACGGCATTACAAACTATTGATTTAATTAGATTAAATTTTTGGTGTTCGTCAGGCTCATAACCTGAAGGTCAGAGGTTCAAATCCTCTCCCCGCAACCAAATAAATATATATACCAAAGGCTTAGCCCTAACCGGCTAGGTCTTTTTTAATGTGCGTATCTCTTTGTTGGAAAAAATCTAAGAGCTTTTGATCTGATCCATCACAGGGATCGGGGATTTGAACTTCAGCTTGAGCCCTAGACGTAACACAGGACAACATGAATACTATGCCGAGTTTCAGCCACTCATCTAGCCCAGCACTTGCTTCGCGATTACGTTCCGCATGATCTCCGACGATCCACCGCCAATGGGGCCAACACGTGCGTCGGCGTAGAGCCGCGCCATCGGGCCCATCATATAACCTGCACCGCCCATTACCTGCATCCCCATGTCGGCGACCTTGAGATTGTATTCAGTTGCCAAAGTCTTTGCGATGGCAGTCTCCATCACCGGGTTCACACCTGCGTCTAACATATCGGCTACATGGAAGGTGTGGAGACGCGCCGTCTCAGTCATCATCTGCATTTCCGCAAATTTGTGGCTGACAGCTTGGAATTTGGTAATGTTTTGCCCGAAAGCTTCGCGCTCATTCGCCCACTCACGGGCCACCTCGACGATCTTAAGGCATTGCCCAGCACTCGCCGCTGAGAGCAACAGACGTTCTAGGTTCAGTCCCGGCATTAAAAGCTTCCAGCCCTCACCTACATTGCCAATGACCTCACGTCCGGCGACCTTTACCCCGTCAAAGAAAACCTCGTTCGGCAGGCTGGTCCGACGGCCCAAAGGGTCCATCGGCCGAATTTCTACACCTTCCGCCTTAGTGTCGACCAGTAACAGTGATATGCCACGCCGTCCGGCATCCGGATCGGTTTTCGCGGCGACGACTAACTTGTCCGCCACATGGGCGTTGGTTATGTATACTTTCTGGCCGGAGAGCACCCAATCGTCCGCATCCGGAACCGCGCGGGTTTTTATATTTGCAAGGTCTGAGCCGCCCGACGGCTCGGACATGGCAATCGCCATCTTGAGACGACCCGCTAATAGCTCCGGCAGTAGTTCCCCCTTCATCCATTCATTGCCATTCCGCGCCAATTGCATACCACCATAGATCACAGTGGTCATAAACGCTGACGTAATCCCAGGATGCACATAGGCCAGCGCCTCGATAAACACCGCCATGTCTTTATAAGACGCATCCGCACCGCCCAGCTCTTCCGGGTAGGGGAGTCCGAGCCACCCTTCCTTTGCCAACACTTGAAACGCATCCTCGGGATATTCGGAAGCTCTCTCCAGTTTCTCAATCTTCTCTGTTGGCAGCTCCCGCTCCATAGCCCCGATAATGGCATCGCGGATCATGAGTTGATGATCGGTAAACCCGAAGGACTTGTATGGCACTAAAAGAACCCCTGCAGTGTGTCAGTTGTATGAGTGAATTTAGACGCGCGACTGTCGGACGCAAGCAACCTTAATCTTGCTGTAAGCGTATCCCTTAAGTCGGCTCAAGGTTTGACTGGCCAGAAGTATTAGGCAGATGAGGTATAATGCGAGGTGTTTTATTTATTTCACTAAAGTGGTATGTTATAACATCACATTAATTGATAAATGGAGACTCACGCTATGAACGTTGGATACATATTTGCAACTGATATGGCCGCTACATTTAAGCTTGCAACTATGATATTGCCCCAACTTGAATCCGGTAACCACGGCGCCAATGTCGTGGGCATGTTCTTCTTTGACGATAACGTTTTCACTCTCCGCAAAGGCGATCCGGTTGGTGAACGTCTGGCAAAGGTCGCGGCCGAGCAAAATATTCTCTTGATGGCGTGTGATCAATGCGCATTGCGCCGCAATTTAGCAGAGGGCGAATTTAGTCAGTGTGGCAGCGGCGAGGTAATGCCAAAAGACCTTGTCGACGGTGTTCATGTGGGTTGCTTTCCTCAATTGTATGAAGCATTAGCCCCCGCTGCACCGGATCAAGTTATAACACTATAGAAAACGAAATATTGATGATCTTTAAAGAGTTAACTCCCATTACAACTCAAAGTTATAACGCATTTTTCACTGGTACTGCCAAGCTACATGACGCTTTAAGACGGCCTATCGGGAATGCCGCAAGGTGTGCTCGTTTATGAATGCATGCGGCTTGCGAAACGAATGTATCCGTTACGTCACGAAACAAATGCGTAACAAACCACAGCTTATGCTAGGTTGATTTAAATAATACAAGGTTGTGTTGATAGACGGTTAAGTCTCTGTATAGCGTGGTTTTAGCCTATGCCGCTACGTGGCAGTATGTAATGCAAGCAGGCTAATAACCCGAAGGTCAGAGGTTCAATTCCCTCCCTCTCCCAACAACAAAATAAAAACAATGACTTATCCGAATCTGGCTAGGTCTTTTTTATGCTTCCCAGAAAATTTCCCGCATTGAATTAACATTCGTCAAACTGCATTCTTAAATTAGATGGGGAAAGTTAAGGTATCGCATTAATTAAGTTTTGGGTGTAGGGCTCTGTCGGTCGTTTCAATACGTCTTCCGCCAATCCGCACTCGACGATCCGGCCCCTATTCATCACGATTACCCTTTCGCAGAGCAATCGGACGACATTCAGATCGTGCGAAACGAAGATGTAGCTCATTCCAAATTCCCGCTTCAGGCGATCGAGCAGTTGCAAGACGACCGCTTGCACGGATACGTCGAGTGCTGAGGTGGGTTCGTCGAGAACCAGCAAAAGTGGATCCACGGCGATGGCCCGGGCAATTCCAACGCGCGCTTTCTGTCCGCCTGACAATTGATGCGGAAACCTGTCCAGGAGATCGACGGAAAGGCCAACCCGCTCAGTGAGGGTTTCGACTTTCGAACGAATTTCCGATCGATCGCGAAGACCGCGTAACCGTTTGAGCGGTTCGGAGATACAGTCGTGTGCGGAGTATCGGGGATTCAGACAATCCGATGGATCTTGAAAGACCATCTGAATCTTCTGTCGCTCCGGTCTTTGCGCGAACGTTTCGGCCGGATATGTCGTTATGTTCTGGCCATCAAAGATCACGTCGCCGGAAGTTGGATCCATCAAGCGCGTTATGATGCTTGAGGTCGTCGACTTGCCGCATCCGGACTCACCGACCAGGCCTAAACTTTCGCCGTGTTTCAATTCGAAACTGATGTCGTCCACCGCGGTAAATGTTGACGCATTTTCGTTGCCGAGCGCCCAGGGGAATAGACTGCCGATCGTGTGTTGGATTGGGAACTCTTTGACAAGGCCGACGACTTCCAAAACGTTCTTGCGTCCAATAGCCGTTTCTTTTGAACGGCCGTTCGGCGTTACGACCGGAGAAGAACGCGTCTCGTCCCCAGGGGCAAGCTCCGCTAAAGTCGAACGTGGACCGGGAGAGGCCGCGATTAGCTTCTTCGTATAGTCATGCAGCGGATCGGAAAATAAGGCCTCAACCGTGGCCGTTTCGACCACCCGGCCTTTTTCCATGACGACGATCCGGTCGCAGTATTTGGCAGCCATACCAAGATCGTGGGTGATCAACACAACCGCCATATGCTGCTCTTTGGTCAAGGCACGTACGAGGTCCATGGTCGCCTTCTGGGTAGTAACGTCGAGCCCGGTTGTCGGCTCGTCAGCGATCAGAAGACGAGGGTTGCAGGACAAGGCAATGGCAATCCCGACGCGTTGACACATGCCGCCGGATAGCTCGTAGGGATAACTGCCGTAGCGGCGTTCAGGGTCAATGATCTTGACCTTATCGAGCATCTCAATGGCTTTCGTCTTCGCCGTTGGCGTCGTTGCCAAGCCATGGCGCAGGAGCACATCTTCGATCTGCAGCCCGACGGGCCGGATCGGATTGAGCGCGCCCCGCGGATTCTGAAAGATCATCGAGATTTCGCGCCCGCGCAGATCGCGTAAGATCGATTCGTTGGCGCCCGTTATGGTAATGCCATCGAACGTCGCAGTTCCGGAAACCGGCGCGCCGGCGTCGTCGAGCAATCCCATAATGGAATAAGCGGTGACGGACTTTCCGGACCCGCTCTCGCCGACAATGCCGAGGACTTCGCCCTTCTCGAGTTGCAACGTGACATCTTCAATCGCGCGGACGACGCCGTTTCGCGTCTGAAAGTCCACCGATAATTGTTTGATGTTGAGAAAGGGAGCAGGTTTCATCCGCCAATGCCTATGTGCGACGCTGCGGGTCAACGAGGTCGCGCAGGCCGTCGCCGAGGAGGTTAAAGCAGAACACCGCGAGCATTAATGCCAATCCCGGGAAGATAGCGAGCCACCATTCGCCGGAGACGATAAAATTTGCGCCTTCCGCGACCATGATGCCCCATTCTGCATCAGGCGGTCGAACGCCTAGACCGATAAACGAAAGGCCCGCCGCGTTCAGGATCGCCCAGCCCATATTTAACGACACTTGCACCATCATTGGCGGCAGGATGTTCGGAAAGATCTGAGTTGCCAGAATGCGGACGTTGCCGCTGCCGCAAAGGCGTGCGGCATGAACGTATCCAGCCTGGCGGCGCACGCTCGTCTCGGCTCGGGCGACCCGCGCATAGAACGGCAGGTTGATAATCGCCGTCGCGTAAATGATGTTCTCCACCGTATTCCCCATTGCGGCGACGATTCCCATGGCGAGAACGAACAATGGGAAAGCCATGATGGTGTCTGAGAACCGGCCGACGATACGATCTGTCCAGCCGCCCCAGAACCCGGCACTGCATCCCAGCGCACACCCAAAAAGGAACGACAGGGCGACAGCCGAGATTGCGATACCGAGGTCCAAACGCGTTGCCGCGATAACGCGACTGAAGACATCTCGGCCGAGCTGGTCCGTTCCGAAGACATGACGCAAATTTGGCGGCTGAAGAGCATTCGCCGCATTGGTAGCGAGCGGGTCGTAAGGTGTAATCCAGGGTCCAAACAGGGCCAGAAAAACAATCAAGGAGAATAAGGAGAACGCGAAGACCGTTACTGGGTTTTCCCCCATCACATAGCAAAAGTGCTTTAGGTGTCGCTCCATGATTGCGGCAGCCTTACTCATCCAAGCCGACGCGCGGGTCGACCATCGTTAGAAGCACATCGATGAACAGGTTGACACAGACAAAGAGCAACGCCATCGCAAGAACAAAGCCTTGAACCGCGGCGTAGTCGGATGCCACCAACGCCTGGATCGCGAAGGATCCGATACCCGGCCAAGAAAACACTTTCTCCACGAGTACGTTTGCACCGAGCAAAAATGAGAAGACCATGCCGAGGGTCGTCAACACCGGCAGTGCGGCGTTACGAAACGCATAGGTGACGAGGATCACACGATTTGAAAGCCCATTCGCGCGAGCCGTCCGAATGAAATCGCTGGCCAAGGCGCCGAGCATGGCGGCCCGCGTCATTCGTGCGATCGGCGCGAGCGCGAAGAGCCCCAGTGTTACTGCAGGCAAGATCAGCTGCGCAATCGATGCAACGAATGTCTTCCGGTCCCCGGCGAGCAAGCTATCAATGGTATAGAATCCGGTCACATGCGGCGGAGATAGGTAGACGATACTGAGGCGTCCGAGTGGCGAGGGCGACCATCCCAGCAAATAGTAAAAGATGTAGACGAGGAATAATCCGGTAAAGAAAGTCGGCAGAGAAACCCCCGCCGTGACCATAACGCGGCAAAGGTGGTCGACCCAGCTATTGGGACGGGTGGCCGCGAGAACACCAAGTGGTATTGCGACGAGTATTGCAAGCCCAAGCCCGATGAGGGTTAGTTCCAGGGATGCCGGGAGGCGTGTAAGCAGTTCTTCCTTCACCGGCCGACCAGTGCTCAACGAGGTCCCCCAGTCACCATTTATCAGATTTCGCACATATATCGTGAACTGTTCGATCCAACTCTTGTCCAAGCCAAGCGATTGACGCACCTGCTCAATTGACTCTTTGTCCGCCATATCGCCCGCGAAATAAACAGCGGGGTCGCCTGGCAAGGCGCGGGTGAGAACAAACGAAATGACGATGACGCCAAATACGGACGGCAGGGCTTGCGCCAACCGCCGTCCGATTTGGATAAGTTTGTTGCGCATAACGAGGCTTGGTCAGCCCTTGGATATGGAGCGAACGTCAAGCTGCCGGTGGAACCAGGATGCATAACCGGAAACGTTCTTCTGCATCGCTGAGTCCAGATAAGGCTGATAGAGCGGTATGCGCGGAACGTCTTCGAAGGCGATAGCTATCATCTTTTTGACATTCGCCGCGTACATCGGATCAGTTACCTGCATGTGTAGCGTGTCGTCGACCAATTTCTCGACTTCGGGATTCTTGTAATTGGACGAATTGAAGAGGTGTCCGAATTTATAGGCCCAGAAGAAGTAGTAGTCCGGATAGTTGAGCCAGCCGCCGAAGTTCTCGAGATGCATTGGCAATCTTTTCTCTACCAAGGCGGCAGTCCGCCAATTGGCACCTGGAATTTTGTCGAGTTTCACCTTGATGCTAATTTTGGCCAAAGATTCTTGGATCAAGAGCGCCGTGGGTTCCTGCCAATCCGCGAGACCGAGGTTGAAGGAGAGTGTCGTCTCGAAACCGTCCTTGAACCCCGCCTCGACGAGTAACGCCTTCGCCTTGTCGAGATCGGTGTCGTATGGAAACGGCTGAGGCCAGGTGACGTCGGCAGGAGTCTTATCCTTGCCACCGAACATGGGAACGCCACGACCGTAGGCAGCTGCCGAAACAATATCCTTGTACGGTAAGGCATAGGCGACAGCTTGGCGGACTTTCACGTTATCGAACGGCTTGTGTTTTAGGTTAAGAGCCAAGACGTGCAGACAATTATCGATCGGCGCGCCTGAGACTGAGAGTTTGCCGCCGTCCTGGAACTCTTTCGAATCCTTGGCAGGCACATTCATATAGAGATCCGCATCGGCACGTTCGGTAAGCGCACGACGCGTCGCTGCAGACGGCACTTCGCGCACGATAACCCGCTTTACACCGGGTTGCGGGCCAAGCGCCCAATCTTCGTTCCGCTCATAAACGAACTGTTGACCCGGGTCCCAGCGAGCGAGCTTATAGGCGCCTGAACCCGCCGGGTTCTTGTGTAAATATTCTGTTCCCCAAGGATCCTTTTCGGTCACGTGCTTCTTAACGAGTTTAGAGTTGATGATAAACGGGATCGGCACGGCCAAATCGGGCAAGGTCAGTTTTGATGGTGCTGGAATATCAATACGGAAGGTCATGTCATCAACCACGACAAATTGCTCAGGTTTTGTCATAGAGCCCGCCTTCATCTGAACGAAGGGAAAGCCGCCGAGGCTGACGGCGCGATCGAACGACCACTTCACATCATGTGCGGTAACCGGTGTGCCGTCCCAAAACTTCGCCTTCGGATTAATCTTGAAGGTTAGCGATTTTCCATTTTCCGAGATGGTCCAGGACTCGGCAACTTCCGGCACGATTTTCGTCGAATCGTAGGCTAGCGATCCGTCAGCAAGTTTTTTGACGCCAAATCGCACCAGACGGTCGTAAATATTCACGGTGACCTGATAGCTTGGCCGGTTCGTGCCCTTGCGGTGCAGATCCAGGCTATTAATGCCGTGCCCTGAGACGACAACAAGAGTATCGGATGGTCCAGCTGCCTCGGCCGGTAAATATCTCAGGAAAGGGATCATAGAGGCGCCAGCGGTTACGGCGACATTTTTGAGGAATTCACGACGTTTCATGATAATGCTCCTTGTCTGGTTGTAAGTTGGATGAGAGTGTGGCGAGGTAAGCCCGCCACCCTCCAAAATGGGTTATTTCTTGGGAGTCCTTCACTGCGATTGCTTCACAGAGAAATCCGTGCGCGGTCGAACCATCATCGAGAAAAATTGTGCCAATCCCGAGAGGTGCAGGAATTCCCTGAAGGAATTCACCAACTGATTGGCTGGGCAAAGCCCATACTTCGGCGGCAATTGCCGATCCCTCCGCGTCCCGCACGAGGCCAGGTCGCGCAGGTGGGCTCGCTTCGAGTTTGAACAGTTTGTAATTCTGACTTGTGGTCGTCTCCCGTAGAAACCGCGCACCTAGTTGTGTCAGTTCGTCATTAAGAGGTAGTCCCGACATGTGAGCTCCTACGACGACGACGGCGAGTTCATTAATGTCAGGACCACAGACGCTATGGGCAGGTTTTGGAAACGGCCATGTCATTGCACCGAGCGGAGGCTGTGTTTTTGATTGAAGGGATGCGGCCAGTGCAGCTAGGGTGCAGTCTTTTCCCGCGCTACCAATCAACGTCACACTTCCGGGACGTCCATCCTCACGTTTGGCAACTGGGACAGTTATTGCACAGAGCTCTAACAAATTGACGAAGTTGGTGTAGGTTCCGAGTTGTGCGTTCGGACCGACTGGATCTCTTTCGATTTCGGTCCGGGTAAAGAATTTTGGGATCGACGGCACGCAGATAAGATCTAATTCTGCCATCGTCGCACCAATTCCGTGTGCCAATTCACGAAGGCGGTATATTGCACGGAAGGTATCCGTTGCAGAGAACTCTAGCGCGGCCTCAGTAACCTTGCGGGTTACAGGGTGCACTGCGTCAGGCGACGCGGCCAAAAGTGATTCGATCACCGTATGGCGTTCAGCAATCCAAGGGCCGTCGTAAAGGAGTTCCGCTACGGCGTAGAAAGGTTCAAAGTCGACTTCTGTGACTGCCGCACCCTCTTTGCGAAGCATATCAATGCTTTGGTCAAATGAGCTTTGTTGGACTTCATCGCCAAAATACCGGATGGTTTTATTATCGGGTATCCCCACACGAAGTTGAGATTGTAAACCACTTCGTCGGAATGGGGGGAATATCCGTGAATAAGGATCGCGGGGATCATGAACGGCTGTAGATTTAAATATTTCGAATGCGTCGTCAGCGGTCAGCGCGAATATCGATACGCAGTCCAACGTCCTGCATGCAGGCACGATACCGCGATTGGATAATGCGCCAAGAGAAGGCTTCAGTCCGACGATGCCATTCAGTGCTGCTGGCACACGGCCTGATCCAGCGGTATCGGTCCCGAGTGAAAACCCAACCAAGCCCTGCGCAACAGCGACGGCTGAGCCAGAACTGGAACCGCCGGGTACGACTTCCGGATCAATTGCATTAAGTGGCGCGGGGTAGGGTGTTCGCATACCAACCAGGCCGGTCGCAAATTGATCCAGATTGGTCTTGCCAATCAAGAGCGCACCGGCCTCTCTAAGACATTTTACGGCAAAGGCGTCTTCCTTTGCGGTGTAGGCAAAATCAGGACATGCAGCTGTTGTCGACATCCCGGCGACATCGATGTTGTCCTTGACGGCGAACGGGATGCCCCAGAGTGGCATCTCCTCAAACAGCGCGAGCTCTAAGGTCTCCGCTTCCTCTAAAACGACATCTCGATCGCGGATCGTGATGAAAACGCCAGGGTCGTCCAGCTTGAGGATTCGCCGATAAACCTCCTCAACTACTTCGGCAACATGGATGCCAGAGGTATACGCGGATCTCAAGGACTGCAAATCGAATGGTAGGTCGCTACTCATGCTGCAACTTCAAAAACTTTGCCTAGACGTGACTAGATCAATTGTGAGCGCTTCTGAATACTGATATTTTTTGCTATGACCGATGCAAAAAATGCAGCAATAACAAAAAAGACATTTAATGAAACATCTACTTCCTTTGACCTACATCGACGCTGTAACGAAAGCGGGATCTATAAGAAAGGCTGCGGAAACGCTTGCAATCACATCTACGGCTCTCAACCGCAGAATCCTAGCTATGGAAGAGGAGCTAGGGGTTCCAATTTTCGAACGCCTCCCCCGCGGCGTCCGGCTGACCACCGCGGGTGAAATATTGATCCATCATATCCGAGAACAGTTAACCGATATGGAAAGGGTCAAAAGTCAGATCGCTGATCTCACCGGCGAGCGGCGAGGCCATGTCTCAATCGCGTGTAGTCAGGCGCTATTGTCGTTCTTTTTGCCGGAGCAGATAACGATCTATCGTAAAGAGCATCCAGCAGTAACTTTTAGCGTTTTGCTGCGCGACCGGGCAGCCGCAGAGCAAGCACTCACGGATTTCAGCGCAGACTTGCTGCTTGTATTCGAGCCAATTCGCTTGTTCGAATTTCAGACCCTTTTGAATATTAGACAACCATTGCATGCAGTGATGGAAAAAGATCATCCGCTAGCTAAACACGATAGCCCTCGTTTGAGGGAATGCCTCCAATTTCCATTGGCGCTTCCGACAGAAGAATTCGGTGTGCGGCAATTGTTAGAGGCCGCAGTTCGCCGCACTTCTCTCTCGCTAGACCCAGTCGTCGAATCCGATAGTTTTGAGTATTTGCGGAGCCATGCGATCACCGAGAATGTCCTCACGTTTCAAATACCCATCGGCTTGCCGGGTAATGAGGATTTTTCCGGAATTGTCAGTAGACCTGTGGCTGAGCAGGATGTCCCGCCAGGTCTCCTATATTTTGGACAACTTCGCGGACGCACGATGCCGGTTGCTGCCGCGCGTTTTGCCCACCAAATGTTGGAACACTTTCAAAGCCGTTACCAGTGCGACTGACCCGCTTGCATCAATGTGCGCAAATCGATGGAAGAAGCGCGTCGGCGTATGGTTGTTGGGCCTTACTCCCAGTGTGCCAATCGTAGGCGCCGGCGCTTTGGCAGTTGTCGTCTATTTCGATTATCTGATAAGCGGGAAGGGCGAAGCGGTGATAGTGACGTTGCCACTGGTGGGACTATACAAATCTGATCCAGTCGTGGGTGGCCAGTGAGCTTGAGAAGCTTGGCTCGCCTTGTGCGAGAGACCATGCTACCAAAAATTACAGCGCAGCCGGAAGGCGACTTATAGATTATTGCACATTGTGCGATAAAATTCCTGCCACAAAGGGCTGACCTTCAGGGTTTAAAATTTTGCCGCAAAAGTGACTCAAAAACTTGAAGGTTCTTTTTCATGAAGAGTGGTTATTAAAATTTTGTCTAGAAGCCTAGTCTTGTGGAGTATCGCCATTTCTATATTTCTTAGCTACAGTCCATCCTTTCCGGGCCAGCATGATACCCATGAACATAAAAAAGCCACCGAATACAATGCGCATAGCATCGGCCGGCAATTTGTGTGCTAGAGCAGCTCCTGCTGCTACTCCAATAACCGCGGCGGTCATTAGGGTCTTCAATTCCTGCCAAAGTACTCTGCCTTTTCGCGCATGTGGCACGACACCGGCTAGTGCGTTCGTTACGTTCAGCGCCAACGCGATCGTCAAGCCATCGACGACGGGCACACCGTAGAAAGCCGCTAATCCCAACAAAACCAGGGCGCCGCCGCCAACACCAAATATGCCTGAAAGTGTTCCAGCGAAAAGACCCAAACCCACATAAGCCCATATGGGTGCCCCGCCGGGGATTACCGTGCCAAGCAGAGCAAAGCCCATTCCCTGATCGATTAAGCGGATTGCCACAAGGATCTGAATGGTGGCAAAGAGGGTTAGCATCCAATGAGGAGTTAGGTGCGCGAGTATTCTCGAGCCCAGAACTGTGCCAGTAGCACCCCCAACGACGGCGGCGATAATTGGAACAATTCCAAGCGAAATGCCCCCGAGCAGTAAATGGGCAGTCAAGCCTATGCAAGAAAGCATCGTAACCACAGCCAAAGAAGTGCCGACTGCGACTTGTGGACTGACGCCGGCTATGACAAGCGCTGGAGTAATCAACACACCGCCGCCCAGTGCGATCAGTCCATTCATTAGTCCGGCTAACAAACCGAGGCCTGCTGCACGCGGTCGCGAGAAATGCATGCGAGCTTTAGAAACTTTGATCCTCCGTCGTTTCTCGGTTGTCATAAAACGAGAACTTTGTGAAGCCGGTCAAATGCAAAATGTTGTGGCATGCCTATATAAATCCACCCGGTCAATGCAAAAATCAATTCGTTGATCTAATCGTGCAGAGTAGTATTTGAAACAACGAAGCAAATTTTGGCAGAGATCGAAAAAAATTTCGAGACACCCAAGACGCTGGGAGAAACGAAGTGAAGATTCAAAGTGTCCACGCTGATCGATATCGAAGCCCGGATAAGAACGCTGCACAAACGAGCTACAGCGCCGAAATTGTCGTTGCCAGAGTGATAACAGATAGCGGCCTTTCTGGCATAGGTTTTACGAGCGCGACGCCTGCAACCGGACCAATTTTACGAACATTTATTGAAGATCTCTTGGCACCATTGCTGATTGACCAAGATCCAAGGGAGAATACCACGTTGTGGCAGCGCATGTATTTGGACGGTCTGCCACGCCGTGGCGGTGATGGACTTATGAGAAATGCAATCGCGGCGGTCGATTTTGCGCTATGGGATATCAAAGGTAAAGCGGTCGAATTGCCGGTTTGGCGTTTGCTCGGTGGTCGGCGCACGATCGTTCCAACCTACGCCAACTGCGCGCACCACATGCCGCCGGATCAACTTGCAGAAAGAGCTGCTGAGTATGTTACCGCTGGACATCGTGCGCTCAAGATCCGAGGTACGCGTTCCTTTGTCACACTAGCAGAAGCCACGGATCGTGTGCGCCATGTTCGAGAGGCGATTGGACCAGACATTCGTTTGATGGTTGACGTTAACGGTAGCTGGGATGTGGACACCGCTATCCAACAGCTGAAAGCTTGGGAACCGTACGATGTATATTGGCTCGAAGAGCCGGTGCCGCCGAACGACATTCAGGGTTATGCGCGCGTGCGCGAGCGGGCTGGCAGCACCTATATCGTTGGTGGTGAACAGAATGTTGGGCTTTCGGAATTTCAAGCACTTATCGACAACGATTGCGTTGATATTGTCCAACCCAATGCTGCAATAACAGGAGGGATCACTGACTGGTTGCGGGTTCACGGGTATGCAACAGCCAAGTCGGTGCCTGTGTCTCCTTGGAATTTGCAGCAGGTCCATATTCACTTAGCGGCGGGTCTGCCGAACGTCCAATGGATCGAGTACTTCATGGCCGACAACGCAATTTTAAAGTTCCAAGGAGAACTT
>MDSV01052341.1_pt1 | contig 13089 bp, 21 predicted proteins | sample 810851 | NCBI WGS metagenome assembly MDSV01 (sample SAMN05326640, study PRJNA326480) | marine metagenome | isolation source: seawater | place: Atlantic Ocean: North East | collected 2012 | reverse complement strand
GCCTTCATAGTCAATTGCCTTTGATTCTCATTGTATTCTGCGGTGTCACCGTAAGAGGTGGCGCCAGCAGCAGGCATGAAGATGAACATGTGTCCACCCGGTTTCAATACACGATAGAATTCCCGTAGGATTTCCTCGTCCAGGTCCCTTGTCTCAAAATCCCAACCCCCTTTTCTGTTTCTAGCTCTCGTCGTACCCGTCTGCATCTGCTTGTCCAAAGCAGGATATGGCGGATCGAAAATGAGTCCGTCAAATGTGTTGTCAGGGAATGTTGGCATTGTCTCCCAAGTATCAGCGTTGATAATTAGTGCCTGGTTGTCACCTGTATGGGCGATATAGACACCTCTCTCCACTCTTTGGAAGCACTTTCCTATGTTCTCGTTTAGCCTGCCTCGAATAGTCGAGGGCAATTCATCTTCGAAGTTTTGGTAGATTACCTGGAGCGTGTTAGCACTCTCCAAGAACTCCACCAGTCTTTCTCTCAAACTTATCATGGTCAGTGGGGCTATCCGCCCCTAATTATTCCTAAATCGCAACGATCCCACTGCTCTTCGGTGATTCCGATTTTCATGGCCTTCTTGTGGCTTTCCACTTCACAAACTTCCCATTCATGTTCGTATTCATCGTAAGAGTATCTTCCTCCTGGGTAGGTATTTGTCTTTGTAATCTTTTTTCCTTTGCCTTCTGAACCCTCTTCGAGTTCATCCCATTCTGCATAAGTTCTGCCGAACTTGTCAACTACATAGGCGCTCATTTCGCCCCCTTCGTCATAACCATCAACCCAGTTACCCCAGAAATTCGCCCCACATTCCATGTAGGCTGCATCAACTGTGTATCCTTGTTGATAAAGTGCCTCGAATATTCCAATAGGAGGTGCCCATGCTGTGTCGAAATCCAACACTAGCACCTTCTTATTGTCGTTCATATATCCACAATGGTCTATTGTTGCGTCCCATTTGGTTCCCCAATTATTGATATTCCAGTTCCACCAAAATTCAGGGTCATCTCGTATCTCTTGTTGTTTACCTTCGATCTCGTCCCTGTATGCTGCCGAATTCGGCGGTGGTACTAGGTGGGCAAATAGCCCGTATCCGTCATTTTCTTCATTGTTTTGGTTGATTATTTGCACGATTTCCTCCAGTTTTTCTGGGTTATCATGCATCAACCTTACATTATTATTACACCAATTTGGCATGGTCAGTATCAAACGATAACATCGTTGTTCGATGTGCCGTCCTCGTTTTGTGTCTTGAGTACAATAAACGGCTCGTTGAATAGAGCCTTGCCTAGAGCTATTGTGCCAATTTCGTCTGGCACATCGACCCTGCTTCCGGTTTCGGGATTATCTCCGACCAGAACCATGTCTCCGTGCAACGAGAGCACTTGCTCGATAGGGCAATCCGCAACCTCAGCGACAAATTCCCTTGCCACTTGGTTCAATGGTAATTCCCTTATTCTTCCTTCGTCGTTTGCCCAAAGCACCCAATCGGGGCCACTGGTGCAAACTGCGATGAGTCCGTCCACTGCTTCTTGCAAGTCACTTAGCCCATTTATCTCAATAGGCTCTACCTTTCCGTTAGTCCTCAGGATCAGTCCCTTTGTCATTACTTCACCCTCGGAAGTCTAGCGATATTGTAGGCACACCACAGCAAAACTGATTCGTATGCCCTTCTCATTCTTTTTCTTAATGTCATGGTCAGTCTCATTGTTGGGTGATTACCTGGGCTTCGTGTCCGTGCAGTGCGCCATGCCTCGCTAGAAAGCCACCGCAACTAGCGATGGTTCCTATGTGGTGCGCCTCACAGACTGGACACCATACCTCAGTTATCCAATCTTCTGATTTTCCCTCAGCAGTCTCTACTACAACTTTGAGTCCGATCATAGTGGAGTCCAATTTCTCAATTTTCTCTCCTGTCTTAGCATTATACATGGTCAGTCTCGCCTGTTCCTCCACAGGCTGGGCATTCAAAGTATTCGTTTGACATGGACATTCCTCCGTTTAGCTCGAAGCCGCCCATTCCGAAGCAGTCTTCGCAAATCATCCTTCAATCAACTCCTTTGCGGCTGCTTCAATTGCAGTTTCAAGCAATTCTAGAGTGTTTAACGGCGATGTTTCAATTTCCAAATTCAAGTATGCGTTGATAACTGAACGCAAATACTTGACTTCTTTTAGGAGAAGTGGTGCGTCTACCACGAGTCTAAGGTCACTATCGTGGGCATCGACATCAGCCACATGATTCATGTCGGCTTCGTCGATGGTTCCACTCCAGATACTCGTTGCACCATCTCCGTCTTCGTGGTTTATCCACCAAGGACCTTCTGTATGTCCTTCGTATTTTGTTAAATCTGTTGTCATGGTCAGTCTCACAGGAGATGTAGCCTCTCTTTCCAGTTAGGATCTGATTCAGCCATCTTGAGAGCGATCTCAAGGGTCCTCAGGTCGAACTGTTTTCGATTCAGCTTGTCTGTGCCTGCAAGTTTGTTCAATTCGGTGTCCTCTATGTGCTGCTCATGCAACGCATTCAGGACCCTTTCCTTCGTGAAGTAGTCCATATTAGGATTCATCTCCCGAAGGACCATTCTCATGTGCTCTATCTTCTCGTCTTCCGTTAGGAACAGAGGCACTGTCACGCTCCGACTGAGGTAAGCCTCGTCAAAGAACGACTCAGGTAGGTTTGTGATAACCAGTAGTTTGCCTTTGAAACCGAACATCGAAGGAACCTTGGGGTCTTTCCCCTCCTTCTCACACTTAGCAAGGTATTCCTCGGCCTCTGCCGCGCTACTTACTAGCTTGAATCCCGTGCTTCTGTTCGTCCTCGCTACTGTCCTGGTAGCGTAGGTGTCAGTCATTGCCTTCACCAGCTCCCACATAGCCTTCCCGTTAGACCCTGTATCGAAATCAATATCATCGAGAACGATGATCTTGTCCTTGCCTCGGAACTTCAGAGCAGTCTCATACAGACCTGCAGGTGTGCAGTCGCTCGTAAGGATAATCCAGTCCTTGCCTTCCTCGCGCCCGGCCTCACTCAATGCTTTCTTGACTGAGTGGGTCTTGCCGACTCCAGCAGTTCCATAGATCACTACAGACAGTACAGTTCCAACAACCACATCTTTGATTGTCTTGTGCATATCGTCGAACCTTTCCTTCACAGGCTTTTCAAGTACCTTCACGGTCTTGAGTCCGAACATGTCCTCTGGCTTTTTCCTTCCAGTAAGATTAGTCGAATGGATTTCTAAGGCCTTTCTGTATGCCTCTTTTCTCCTTTCAGCCTTGTTCCTCTTGAATCCGCTTACAGGCTTGGCCTCTGGCTCTGTCTGTTTGTTTTCCTTGACGACTTCAACCTCGAGGTTCTCGAAGTGCGTGATTGGCTCATCGCTCTCAGACTCCCTCAAGGTAGCCCTCTCGATGATGCCGTCAACACCCGTCATATCTGTATCATTTTCCTTTTTTACAAAAAATGGTAATTTCATGGTCAGTCCTAGATCTGCTCTAGGGCATCATCAATTGTTCGAATGAAAAATTCCAATTGATTCTTGGTGTCATTGAGTTCCATTTCAGCATGGTGTGAAAATGCAACATTTTCAGGACAGGCCAGTGACGCCTCCTCCACTGCTTCAATTGCAGTTTCAAGCAATTCTAGAGCGTTTGTGTATTCTTCGTATTTCTCTTTTATTTCGTCAATTGTCATGGTCAGTAGCAATACCGTCTTATGGTAATGCTCCATCGTAGGTCTATGCCAGTATGGACATCGGGCGGGATTGGTATACCCCATTATGTGCCAAATGCCATCTTCACTAGCAAGTACAATCCTACTGTTCTCGATAATGAGAACTCAACTCATTGAAGTGACTCGTAGAGCTTGATGAAATCGGCAAGTGATGGTGGACGATATAACTCACTATCGTCGTACATCTCTAGTTCACCGAAGTTTTCCATCAACTGACTGTCTATCAGTAATGCTCGTTCCATGCATTCGTATGGATCCTTTCCTTCTTCCATCATAATCAATGCGAAATCGGGGTTCGTCAAACCTCCCGCGCTTCTATTTACTCTAGCGTAATCTATGTTGTATCCAATTGCTCCTCTGTCGAATATGAAGTGCCAATAGTAGTCCACTTCGTCAATCACCTGAAAAGGTGCATTCTCGGCTTTAATCGCCTTTAGGAATACTTCCTCTAGTCGATTTCGTAGACTGTATTGTTTCGTACCCAATCCCAATTGTTTGAACAAGTCGTTCATCAGGAGTGAGTAGTCCTCCAAGTAACCGTCTTCTCCGAGGTACATATTATAATTTTCCCTACAGACATCCATCATCTCTTCCCTGAGATCCTCGCATACTTTCAGGTTTCCTAGTTCATAGGAACCTGTGCATATTTTCTCTAGGACTTGGTTTCGCGTCGTGCCTTGTGTTGGCTCGGGTGTTTTCCATATCAATTTCCCTATCGATTCTAGTTTGGCCCAGTGTCTTATTTGGATCTTATCCAGCAGGTAGTCCCTCTGATAAGGGACAAATGTGGATGTATCCATCACTTTCTTGATAGAGGACATGTAAGGTGGTCTGTCGATTGCAAAGTATATGTCGTCTGTTGTCCAGACAAAATCATAATCGCTGACTAACCGTTCCAAATCGTCCTCGCTAGGCTTACTGAACACTCCAAGTGTCTTCAAATCAAATTTCTTTTCACATATAGGTCCGATTCCCAGTTTCCTGGCTCTATCGGTTTTCAATTCTCTATTGCAGATTGCACAAGCCTTAGGCTCTAATTCAACTTCTTCGATCTCTGGTCCAAACTTCGTTGGACAGTTACTAGCGATACAGGCTTCCTCTTGTGTGTCGTGCCCATCAGCGTGAACATCGACATATCTGCCGTCGTTGGCTTGTGACGAACCGCAGTCGTGACAAAGCCACGAGTCAGTTGGTCTGAAGTCCAAGTGTTCATTTGGATTTTCCAATCCGCACTCACAGACTTCACATTCGTCTCCTGTCTCGTGCTCCCAAAACTCTTCGCAGAAATACTTCTCACATACGCCATCACTGTATTCGTGAGGTATGTCGTGATTATGTCTTATCTTCTGCAATGAGCCGCATTCGGAGCATTCTCCGGTGGTTTCCACCTTCGGAAAGCCGTCGACTGTATCACAACAGTCGCACGCCTCTTCCCATGAGGCGCGTCTATTGCCTCTTGAATCGAAGAAATTTACTGTGCCATGATTGGGGTCGACTTCTTCTCGAGCCCCGCACCTATCACAGCATTCGTGTTCGTGGCTAAGGCCACAAACGCCACAGCTTACATCTGCAACTGTGTCTAAAATTTCCATATGGTCAGTGCCTATTCGAGATCTTCGAATAGGGCTGAAATTGCCACAACAGCATCAAAGCCTATCTCTCCTGAGAAGGCCATAAGTATGCTGTCTAGCAAGTCTCTTCTAGACTTGATGTGTCCGGATTCCTTCAGTTGCCCTAGCACAGATGCGAAGTTTGTCATATCGCTCTGTGCTTGCATTAGCTTCTGAATCTCCAAGAACCAGGGCCAGTTGATGACCCCCACGCCAGTGGCGGTCGCTGTCAAGTTCAGGCTATCTGCTAGCCCGTTGATGGTCGCGATGTCGAGTTCCCTTTCTACGGGCTTCTCAACAACCACTTCATCGGTTTTCAGCACAACTTCGGCCTCCTCATGCTCGCAACAGGTGTCGGTGCATTCGGCATCGGCCTTGTCTTTCTCCTCGATGTCTGTTTTTGGTGGGGCTACTGTTTCCTCCAGTGCATTGCCCCAATCATCTAGGTGTTTCTCTAGAATCTCGCTGCATTCACTTGGAGAGGGTAGATCCTCACCTGTGTTCTCGCTGTTGAAAACGATTCCAGGGTCGAGGAATACTTCTGCCTGGTCCTCTATCGGAGAATCTAGCATCGCGTTGATCTTGGGGAATATCTCCTCCCAAGTCTGTGCTAGCATATCTTCTTGTTCCGATACCGAGGAATCCGTGAGTTCTTTCAATTGATGGGACATTCTGCTGATGAATGCCTCCATGTGCTCGGCCAAGTCTAAATCATATTTGTGTTCTAAAGCTGAAACCAGTGCCAAATACGGCTTGTGTAGCCGTATTGATACTAATTCATCATCAGTAAATTGTGTCATGGTCAGTTTCATTGAGTGACGATGACGCGTTCAGCGTAACCGTTCTCACATAGCCTGAAGTTCTCTTTGATCCAAGTGAAGTCACTATCGTGTGTGAAAGGTCCGGTCGTACCTCTACCGAGGTATAGATTGACTCTCTCGCACCCTAGTGTGACTTCTTCTGGATCGAACATCATTAGTTGCTGTTGCTGTGAATCCCTCCAAGGGACCTTCAGAAATGCCCCATCCAAGTAAGCAATCTCGCCTGAAAGCAAGAATCTTCTGAGTGGTTCACCATAAAGGAGGTCAGTGCCTTCGTGGGCACGACAAGCCTTCGCAATCTTATTCAGAGTGTCTACTGGAATTCTATTGAAGTTCATCAAGAACACATCAATGATCTTGACCTCTTGCATTCTTCTGTATTCTGTGTTGCTAACTCTCACGCTTACTTTGGCGTGTGGATCTATGGCCTTGATAGCCAGCTTTAGCATCTTAGAGACCTCTGATGTCTGTAAATATCTCTTTTCCATGGTCAGTATTATGGCACTATGGCCTGAAGTCCGCAGAGCTCCAACTTGGGATCTTCATGAAAGCGAACCAGTAGGTTCCCTTCTCGCTCACGCTCTTCTTCGTTCTAGTTCCAACTATTGGTTGCACTGGGAACTGCTTTAGCATTTCTGAAACGCTGATGCTTAGATCTGCGTACTTGAATAGCAAGACGCCGAATGGCTTGAGTATTCTCCAACACTCATTGAATCCTCTCTTTACATCGTCTTTCCATTCATAGCCTAGTTTCCCATATTTCTTGAGCATGATTCCGCCTTTTGCCTCTAAGATATGGGGAATGTCCCACACCAAGAGGTGGAAATGCTCGTCAGGGAACACCATGTCCCTGTAGTCTCCAATAATGTCTGGCTTTACAGACCAATTAGGCTGTAGGATTAGCGTTCCAGGTTCTTCTTCCCTAATGTCCATGTAAATAGCATTAGGATGTTCCTTGTCAAACCAAATGGAACGGCTTCCACAGCACAGATCTGCTAGAATCTTGCCGTCTAGGTGGACTTGGACACGCCAGTACCCTCTATCGAGTCCTGTCTTGTGTATTCGTCCCTTGCCCTTCAGTGTAGATAGGGCACTTCTCACTTTATGTTGCCATTCAGGAGAATCATTCCATCCGGAGGTGCATACCTCGTCGTCGCACAATTCCGGATACCTCTCCTGGACATATTCGTAAATGACCTCAATATGATGCAATCCGTCAGGAACGCATTTCATGTTCGTTTGGGTCAATTCTCTTTGCAAACTTGCTTTTGTCATGGTCAGTGCTCAGAAAAGCAACTCGTCTTTCTTCGACAGTGCGGCCTCTCTTGAATAGCGGTACTTCGAGTAAGGGTCTCCTTTTTGGTCGTGAACCGTAACTGATGGTTCTACAAAGACCTCTTTTCCGTCTTGGTAACGCTTTTTGGTTTTCACATTGCCGTCCTTGTCTAAAATTCTCCCATGGGGATACATGTCTGACGAGGTGAGTCCTGTCCTGTCTAGGAAATTGGCTATGATTCTCTTGAATTGCCAATTCCATGCATCTTTCGTCCAGCCTTCCTCGTTCTCGCAATGCTCCAGAAGCTCATCGAGCGTCTTTCGATACTCAACTTGGTCAAAGGGAATCAATTCGATTCTGTTGTTATCGATCTGCCTTTTGACTTTCTCTCCTGTTTCCTTGAGCAACTTTTCCTTTGTTAGCGAAGATGAGTGCATTGCCTCTAATCTATCGAGCAATATGGTCAACATCCTTCCAGGGATGTAAACGATCTCATCGCTATTTATCTTCTTTACATCGTGGGGCTTCCTCGTTCTTGCAATGCTCCCTTTGATGATTTCGTCATCTAATTTCTTAGGTGTCATGGTCAGTAGGGCTATCCAGCCCTAGTTATTCATGTTCTTGAGTTCGTTGATTTCGCATACTGCGTTCTCAAGCGCTAACCCCATTCGGTCAATCTTTTCATAACATTCCTTCAACTCAGCAATCATCTTAGGTACATGAGCGATTGCCTTTGCATTCGCCAATCCTTCCTCCGCCGTTTCGTATCCTTCGATAAGACACACAGGGTTCTGCATATCCATCGTAAATACTGCAAGGGCTTTCCCTACAGCGGCCCGTTGCTCATTCAGTATCCAAGCATCCCACAGGTCAGACCTTTGGTATTCCGTAGTTTCTTCCCCGTTAATGATTACATTAAATGAATGTATCTCATGGGTTATTTTTTCAAACTGAGTCAAGTTGATTCTTTTGTCATCGGACATGGTCAGTATCAGGAGTCTTCTGTTAGGGGGAGGTTTCTAATCCTCCACACCCTTGCAACGCCTCTGGGTTCAATTCCCTGTGCAAGGTGCCTTGCTCTCGAGGAATGCGTGGGCCTTCTATCACCCGTATCGATGATGAACTCGGCTTCTGAGAACTTCTTCCTCATGCTTCTGTGCCTGTTGTCCCATCCAGATCTAGCTGATTCTGGTGGTATGGCAGCACCGGGATATTGAATCCTGATGCATGATTCCTTCAGTTCCTCGTCAGTAAGTCCGTTTCGACCTGCTTCCTCGTAGGCTTGTTGCATTATGCGGAAATGCTCGCTGTTGTCTATCGACTCGCCTAGTTTGGCTTGTTTCTTATTCAGCGTCTCCGCTAGCTCCTTTCTCTTCTCTTCCAATTTGCTTTGATTGTCGGGGTCGTTCTTGAACGACTCTACCTTAGCTTGCCAGGGAACCCAGACATTCATCATGTCCCTGTAGCCTAAGATCGACAATATCTCGTATTCGTCTTTTGTCAAACCAATTTCCAGAGAGTATTCTCCCTCTTTCATGATTAACTTCATTGAGTTTGGTATTGGCATGGTCAGTGGTAGTCATTACTACCGTATAATTCATCCGTGTAGCAATTCCTTCACGGATACTGTTTCCTTCCAGTTGTGGCCCTCGTCGCACTTAGGCCCGTATCCTCGCTTCTGCGATTCCTTGGTCGTGAGTGGTTTTCCACACTTTCTGCAAAATTTTTCCATGGTCAGTATTACCAGCATTCGCATTCATCTTCTTCTTCATAGTCATAGAAGAATCCTTGATTTTCGCAGTCATCTGGCTTTTCGTTCACCCACTTATGGTCGGGGTTTTCTGTCAAATTTGGAAAAAGCACATTGTCTTCGAATACAGTAATATGCTCCCACTCCTCGTTGTCCAGTAGGTCGTTAGGTGACTTTCCATTCACCAAGGGTTCGCCCCAATTCCAAAAATCGACATTTGATGCTAGATATTGTGTGCCATCTTTAACCGATCTTATGCCGCCAGTTCCGAAGAAAAGGCCAATCCCAATCAGTCTGTCATGTTCCACATCTCCATTGCACTTGTCTGGTCTGCTCATCTCAGCGACTAGCTGATAGAAGTCCTTTCCATCGAACTCGCCATATCCGTCGTAAGCAGACTCAGTCCACTTGTTTCCCTTATTATCCGTCATTGTAACCTCGAAAGTATCTTTCACCTCTTGATAGCGGTTCGCTATACTTCGGTCTGTGTCTTGGGTTTTCCAACTAAAGAAACCCATAAAATTCAACTCCTGTCATGGTCAGTATTATGCTTCTGGACCCCATTCACACCATTTACATTGATTTGGGTTCTGAGGTTTTAGCCATCTTTCTTCGCCTGTTTTGGTGTATAACTCATGGTCTATTGACTCCCAACCCATATAATATGGATGCGTTGGTTCCTTACAACAAGGACATATTATCAATTCTACATCTGTCATGGTCAGTCAGTATTCTCTAAGAGTATATCTCTATCAGTTCTTCTTCTGTCATAAATAGCGACCAGAAATGTTCGTCTCCGCCATAATTGACGCTAAAGTTGCATTCTGGGTTTGAGCAGTTCACGCTGACAACCCATTGTCCGTCATAGTAGTAGCTTCCCACTATATTGCAACCTATTGCCCATTCCTCCATTGCTATTTCATTTCTCTGAACATTAGTAAGCCCCTTGAAGGCCTCTATGTCAAACTCCTTTGGTCTGCACATGGTCAGTATCACAGATGTTCCCTTCGGAATTCATCTGCAGCATCTATGCCAAATACTTCCTCCATCATCTCATCCATACGGGCTTGAGATACAAACAGGTCGTCTAGCATGATGTGTTTCTTCTCAAGGAGTCTATATTCGTCGTTGTCCTTGAGATTGTTCACTAATTCTGTGTCTTTCTGGAAGATAGACACGACTCGGATCCTCATGTTAGGTCCTGTCGTGACTGAAGCTGTGTGAACTCGACTGCATCCAGGTAGGGTCTTGTAAACCAAATGATGGAGGATCGCTATGAATCCCCCTGGTTTAGTAACTCTAACTGCCTCATTCACCCATGCGTAAGGGCGAATTGGATCCGTTTCCCATAGAGGACTACTGTATGTTATTTCCACTCGCTTGTGCCTTGTATTCTCCACCATGTCGTATGGTGGATCCACTAGCAGGTAGTCGTAAGTATCGTCTTCCATAGGGAATGTCTTCGTAGCGTCTGCAACGAATGTAGGATTGTTAGTCTCCTGAATATCCATTGTGTCTTCGTTCTCTCTACCTTCAATACTGCCCGAGAAAAGATGCAGAACCCTGCTTCCCTCTCTTATCTGCAGTAAATCATCTATCTTCTGCAAGAACCCGCCTGGGTAGCCTCCCCTGTAGGGGGCTGTGTTCCTACCGCACACCATTGAGCTTCTTCGAGAAGCCGATCCGTGAATCGACTTGTCTTTTGTTTTCAGCTTGTTAAAGTGTGCCGCCAGTCTCCAGACCGTGTTCTTCGATACCGATACGCCGATGATCTCAGACCACTTCTCGGCTACCTCAGTATATTCCATTTCTTTCAGGTCTCTTAGGACTTCTTCTCTGTGGTCGTTTAGAAGTCCGACCTTCTTGCCTCTTAATTTCAGCATGGTAAGTTCAGAGTTAGCCTTGACGGTAAAATAAGGCCGACCCACCCTATTGGTGAATCGGCCAAATTCAATCATACTAGGCTGTTCCACATGTCGAGGCAAACCTCGGCATCAAGAACTGTCCAGTATTCGTCATAATCCTCATTTGGGCAAGAGTCGTCCTCTTCCCAAAGCTCAACCTGCCTCTCAGCAAGTTTCTGTCCTTTTCTAACTCGTTTGTCATTATCACTTTCAATGAGGCCTTCTACATACTCGAAGTATCTCGAAGTCTCACCTTGGTCTAGTGGCACAAAGGCCAGTTTTCTATCTGACATGGTCAGTCGCTTCAGAACGACGCCCTAGAGATGCGTCCCTTGTCGTCGCAATGTTGCTTGATTCTGAGCAGTTTCGAGGCTCCACGCTCTATCCAAGCGTATGCCTTCTTGCTCAACGACTCTCCGTGTGGAATCTCAAGGTCTGCCCATTCAGGCCATAGTCCCGGCTCCAAGTCTTCCACTTGTGGCCTCAGGAACTCCGGAATGGTAGTTTTGCCTTGTTTATCCATTTCTACGAGTTGATGAGCATTCATGTGCTCTTTGATTATCCAATGAACAATCGGATCGTCACCGCCTGCTCCGAGATACATCTCTGCAGATTTCTTGTCGTGCCCAAATGCTGTGCCTTGCGGCGTTCCATCCGGCCATGTCTTCTTGGGACTGTCCTTGTAGGTAGCTAGTTTTCCTAGATCAGACCACATTATGGCCTGCTCAAGAGTCTCTTTTACCTCGTATGACAAGTCTCCGTACTCAGGGTGGTCTCTTAGAGCCACTAGCATGAGTAAGACATGTTCTCCAACCTCACCCTCTTCGTGGTGCTCGTTGTTCTGGTCCAGCATAAGCTCGTCCTTGTAATCCGATAGCCATGAACTGTCTGAAATCGTGTATTCTTCGATGTCATTCAGTATCTCTTCTATTGTTCTCATTGTCATGGTAAGTTCTCCACCCTATATGAAGTAAGAATATGGTCAGTATTTATTCGCTAAATAACTGCATTGGGTGTCTTCTGCTTGGTTTTATCTTTCCAGGCTCCCATTTTGCATGTGGTGGAATACTCTCTTTGGCAATTTTCCAAGCCTTCTGTTCTATATCGTCCCTCCAGAAGATAGGCATTTCGTAATATCCGCCTAGATACCTGGGTATCGTTCTTTCACCATTTTCGTCTATATCGAATAGGTGGAGTCCGTGCTCGCTTTGCGGGACGAAATTTTCTTTTGCCAGTTCATCGACTTTGGCTCTTACTTCTTCGGTAATCCCTAGAGCCTTTATCGCGTGCAATAATTCCATGTGTTGAAAGAATCTTTCATGTAGCTGGCGATCTATTTGCTCAATCACCATCTCATAACTTCTTTGCTCTGCATTCATGGTCAGTATTTATCTTATCCTTGCGAACCTTTTCAATCTTTTATCTGCTGTGTTCCGATAGATCAAATAAAAAGAATGTCTGTAGGCCCTGCAGTATTAAGATAATAAATAAAAAATCTTCTTGTGTCATGGTCAGTAAAACTCGTCAGTTAATAGTTAAATTTTACTTCAGTGACTACTGCTTTCCAAGAAGCAACTTCCTCGTCAGAAGGTCTCCCTTCTTTCTTTGGGTCCATCATACCACCTGGGCGGCGCATGAACATAAGTTGTTTTTCTGCTTCTCTAATAGCCATGGATTCCCAACCGTCGTCTAATATGGCTCGGAATTCTTGGGTTGCTCTTGCAATAGCCTCTTTCAGATATTCCTTTGACCCGTGTATGGTACCGCCACCGATTGTAAATCCGGCTTTCGCACCAGTTTCCTTTAGCGTCTCTGGGTCAAAGAAAGTAACCATTCCTGTCAATTCTGGAGTTAATTTCCATCCTTTTCCATCTGGTGATTCATCTGTCATGGTCAGTTCTATTCTGTAGTTCTTCTAAGAGATGAAAATGGAACAACAGGCCTAGCGTCGTAGATCTTCTCGGCAATCGATTTCTCGTTCCTTAAGATTACTCCTTGTG
>MDSV01048747.1_pt1 | contig 13089 bp, 8 predicted proteins | sample 810851 | NCBI WGS metagenome assembly MDSV01 (sample SAMN05326640, study PRJNA326480) | marine metagenome | isolation source: seawater | place: Atlantic Ocean: North East | collected 2012 | reverse complement strand
TTTATTAAAAAAATCATTATAGCTAATTTGCCATGAATTATTATTTAATCTTCTCTTAAAATTCATTAGATCTATTTCTAAAAATCCTATTGAGTGGTCTAGATTTTTTAAACTTTTTTGATGGGCTTTTTCTTTGATCAGTATTAAATAATTTTCCAATTCATTAAATAATTTTTCTTTCATTAAAATAGAAAAATGATCAATTTGATTAGCTGACAAATCTTTTATAATTGTAGAAGAACAATAGAGCGCTTTAAAATTGTGAAATATATAAATATTATGACCAAAACTTTCTGGAAATAATTCTATTTTATTCCATTTTTTTCTAAATTCTTTTGGATCGAAATTCTCTTCTCTTTCATAGGTTAATAACTTTACATTTTTTTCACCTATATCTTTAATTACTGCGTTAAATAACTTTAATACTAATAAGTTTAATTCTTTGTTTATGCTAGAAAAAATTTCATTATTTACCTTCTCTAAATTTGGTTGTATATCAATAATAGATTTTTGAGTAATAAATTCTTTGTACTCATTAATATACTTCATTTGAATATTACCAAATATTTTTAGCAACTCTTCAAACTGAATTAAGAATTGATCTTTTAAATAATAATCTAATAGCTTCACTATAGGAATATTAAATTGAATACTCTTAGAACTACTTTTTAATATTTTTTTCTTTAGTTTCTGATTAAATATTGTTGATTTTATAGGGTCACTATTTAAAAACTCTGTAGAATAGTTAAAGTCTATCTTTTGCTGAAAAGAGGACAAAAATTGATTTATAGAATCAAAATACTGTTTAATATTTTTGGCAAGTTTATCTTCTAAATTTTCAGCAACTAATTTTACTTTATCTTCATTGTAAATATGTTTAGCTAATTCATTTACTAAGTTTTTATTATTAAATACGTTGATATAATATTCTTGATAGGACAATAAGTGAGTCTGTAAGTCTTTTACAAAAACTTGATTGATTTTATTGAACTTATTTAACCACTCAGTAAAATTTAAATTAAATTTTTTATCAAAAGTTTCAATGGTAATTCCTTGAAAATCCTCCAAATTAATGTCATTTTTAGGATTTGAAATTGTTTTAAAATTAGTTTCTGATTTTAGTTTACCTACAAAACTATTTGATGCTTCTAAAAAAAGTGAGGATCCAATCTGGTCAAATAAATTATTAGTTGAGTTAATAAATATTTTTTCCTCACCTTGAATCAATTTTGGAAGTTTCATTAGAATTAAATCTGCATCGTAACTTTTTATTCTAATGTATTCCGAAAGGTCTTTTTGATCTTCAAAATTGTTAATTACGTTGAATTCTGCAACCATTCGTTTTCTTTCTACCATCTTCTCCATTTTAGACAAAATCTCTTTAGAATCTACTTTTTTTGAATTGACAAAATAGATCTTCAGTACTGCTTTTTTCCATGTTGGTGAGGATCTAAGGAATTTGATTAATTGTAGGGAAAGTTCATTTTCTTTATTAAAGTCTGACCACCATAAATCTATCTTTTCATAGTTTCCAAACCCTTTCTTAACATCGTAATCTAAATATAAAATATTATAATCCAACTCTTTCAACTTCTGAGTCATCTGTCCAAACCAAATAGGATCCTTGGTGTTTTTTGCCCAGCCCATTAAAATTGTATTTGGGTCTACTCCAGAAAAACCATAAGTAGTTGCGATAGACTCTATTCCTTTAAAAATATTTTGACAATACATCTTTCTATGAAAAATGGAATCATCTATGACAATATCATCTTTAAGATTTTGTGCAGACTTAGGAAAAAGTACTTTGGCTGATTTCGTTTCTATAAGATCAAAATTAGACACCATTCCTACTCTTCCTATAATACTTTTCCCAAATTCAATTAGATGAGGTCTATTGGAAGTTCCTCCGCTAAAGAGAAGGATATTGGGCTGCCAATTTCTTTGATGAATTGTTTTTTTTTGAAGGTTTTTTAGCCCTGTTTTAACCACAGAATTCCAAACACTTAGCCAAACATCACCAGTTCCAAGTACTAAGTCTTTTTTAGAAAGCCAAAACCAAAAAACAAGCATTAATAAAACTGCAACCAGTGTTGCTGCAAGATTCAATTGAATCATTAAAAGAAGAGTCGCAACAGCGCCTAAAAGGGAAATCCATAATGGTATTTTAAACTTAGGTCTAAAATCTGGACTAGACCATTGTTCTAAAAAGCAGGACAAATTAATAAATAAGTATGCAGCCATATAAAACATTGCTACTAACTCAGCAATCACATTTAGTTCTCCAATTAGAATCCCAATTTCAGCAATTATGAAAGTTAAAAAAAGTGCATTTCTAGGTTCATTATTAGAACCTGATTCTTTAGCAAAAATTTTAGGGGTAATCTTGTCTATAGACATGGCTTGTAATATTCTTGGTCCTCCTAAAATTCCGCCTAAAGCAGAAGATAAAGTAGCACCCCAGACACCACACAATACAAGTAAGGGAATAGCACCAAATTCTATAAGTACGTTGTTATTAGATTTTAAATAGGTGCTATCAATATTATAGTAAATAAATATGGATAATATTAAATAAACTAGAAGACCAATAGTAATCGAAAGCATGGTTCCCCAAGGGATAGAAATTTTTGGATTTCTTAGATCTCCACTCATAGCTACACCTGCAGTAAAACCAGTAACAGCTGGAAAAAATAATCCAAAAAGAGTAGCAAAATTGGGAGATTTAATAATATCAGATCCTACTTTTAAAGAATTTTGATTTCCTAAGAATATGGAACCAAGAGATAAAACTATTAGACCAAGTATGATATATTGTATTTTAATTGCAAAATTGGTACTTACATAAGCAATAATTAAAATGATAATTAATGCTAATGAACCAAATATTCTTAATTTATTAGTAGAGATTCCATTAGCTACCCAATCTTCATTAATTACTGGAATTATACTTTCAGAAAAACCTATTAGATATAAAGAAATACTAAAAGCGGTAGCAATAAAAATGGTTAATCCAATAGCACCTCCAATTGGTAATCCAAGACTTCTAGTCAACATATAATAGATTCCACCTTTATCAATTTTCTTATCAGTTGCTATGGAAGAAACACTTAGACCTGTGGTAATAGAAATCAGATGAGCGAATAAAATAATTAAGATTACTTGGAAAATCCCAGAAGAATTTCCTACAATACTTCCTAGTCTCATGTACATAATTACTCCTAGAATAGTAAGTAAAGATGGGGTTAGTACTCCACTAAATGTTCCAAATTTTTTTTGACTAGCCATTAAAACATTGAAATATATTTAATAAATATGCTAAAAGGAAATTATATTACAGCCATAAACTGAAATAAATATGTTTAGTGAACTTAAAATTTTAGAACTTTCTAATGTGTTAGCAGGACCTGCAGTGGGTATGTTCTTTGCGGAACTTGGAGCTAAAGTAATTAAAGTTGAAAATAAACTTAGCAACGGAGATTTAACAAGAAAATGGAAATTACCAAATGAAAAAAATGAAGACTTATCTGCTTATTTTTGTTCTGTTAATTATGGTAAAACTCATCTTTTTTTGAACTTTAAAGATCCAGATGATCAATTAGCTTTAAAAGATCTCATAAAGGAATGTGATATTATCATAACAAATTTTAAACATGGCGACGATCTTAAATTTCATCTAGATTTTGATCGCTGCAAAACTATCAATCCCAAAATTATTTATGCACATATAGGAGGCTTTAAAAGCAATACAAAAAGAGTTGCTTTTGATATTGTACTTCAAGCAGAGACTGGATTTATTAGCATGACAGGAAATAGTAGAGAATATGCTAAGATGCCTGTTGCATTAATTGATGTATTAGCAGCACACCAAATTAAAGAAGGAATACTTACAGCTATGATCCAACAATCCAAGGACTCTAGAGCAATCAAAGTCAGTACTACATTGGAGGAAACTGCAATAGCATCTTTAATGAATCAATCCTCTAATTTCCTAATGGAAAGTCATATTGCCATACCTATGGGAACATTGCATCCTAATATTGCACCATATGGTGAGATTATAGAAACTATAGATCAGGAAAAATTAATTCTAGCTATTGGTACTGACCAACAATTTCTAAAATTTTCCAATATTATTCAATTAGAAAAGCAATATATTGATCAATTTTCTCGAAACGATCAAAGAGTACAAAATAGAGGCTTTCTGAAAACTAAAATCAATGAAAAAACCAGTAAATTAAAGTCGAAGGATTTATTAGCACTTTGTGTAGATCATTATATACCCATTGGAAAAATTAAAACTATAGAAAAAGTATTGAATAGCGCTATTGCAAAAAAAATGGTTTTAGAAGAAAAAATAAAAAATAAAATTACTAAAAGAATTAAAACTGTTGCTTTTCAGTTAAGTCATTGATTGAAATTTTTTAATCTGTTTTGTTAAAACTTTGATCATTTCCTCTCCATCTTTAAGTGGAATTTGAGCCCCAAAATTGTTGTTTTTTTCTAAAACGTTAATAATGATAGTGCCCTGGCCAACTACCCAGAAAGAATCATTAAAAACTTTAGCATAAGAGTTTTCTTTTAAGGACTCCATTTCTAAATTTTTAATATTATTTAATAGAAATTCTCTTGCTTTTCCAAAACCCCAAATAGATTTTTTAATAGAAAATCTATCTTGATCTATCCTAATAAATTCAGTACCGTATTTTCTCCATAAAATAACTCTAAAAATTTTATACAAAAAATAGACCCAAAACAATAAAAAAGTAATAAAATATAATTTGGAATTGTTAATCTCATTGGTAAAAAACAAAGAATACATTACCACCAAACCAGAAAACAACCATGCGATTGACCAAATAATCATAGCCCACATTTTCCAACCTTCTGTTTTTGCTGTGATAATCATTGTAAAAAAATTCTTATGATTTTTATAAGAAACTCTATCTCCAATCCATTTCATTTTATAAAATTAGGAACTTTAAATTTTAATTATCTATTTTTGAAACTTTTTTCTCTATATCAGGTATAAATTCTTTATTTAGGCATGAATATTGTTATCCAATAATTATGATTACAAGAACAAAGCATTTAGTTTTTTTAATTCTAACTTTTATTACAAGTTTTAATGTATTAAAGATCACTGCTCAGTCGGGAAGAATCTATGATGACTTGCTCGTTTTACTTGTTAATGAAGATTATAAAGACTGTTTTAATAAATCCGTTAAATATACTCTTAAAGACAAAACAAAAAAAGACCCTCTTCCCTATTTATTTGCGGCTAAGGCCTCCTTTGAAATGAGTAGAGATCATCAATACACCGAAGAATTTCCAAAAGCTTATAAAACCGCAATGTCTTATGCAGCAAAATATAGGAAAAAAGACAAAGAATATACATTCAAGGAAGATGCAGAAGAATTTATAAATGATTTTAAAATGGTTATAATAGAAGATATAGAGAACTATATTTTAGAAGGTACTGAAAAAACATACGGTAAGGCAGTTAGTTTAGCTAAAAAAACCAGTGATATGGACCCCGATGATTACGGTGCAAAACTACTTTATGCTCTTTTATGCACCCTTACAAAAAATAATTCAAAAGCAAAAGAAGTTCTTAAAATGTGTATGCCAAAAATTGAAGAATATGGAAATAATAAATTCAGTCTTAAGTATATGAATGAGTCTCAACAATTTATTCTAAGATTTACTTTGATGGAGTTTGCAAATTATTATAAGGACAAAGATGCGGCTAAAGCAAAAACTATGATGGATTATGGAAAGCATCTTTTTTACGATGAAAATTATTTTTCAAAAATTAGCTATTCTATGGATTATAAGCTAATTTATGATCATCTTTGATCCTATTGGACATGATGAAAATAATCCCTTTAAAATTATTAATTCTTACAGTAATCTTTTCTTGGTCGAGTTTTGCTCAAAACTCATCTTATAAAATCGGTTTATTAAAATATAACGGCGGAGGCGACTGGTATGCGAATCCTACTGCACTATCCAATTTAATATTGTATTGCAACCAAGAATTAGGCACAAATATAGATCCCGTTTATGATGAAGTTTCCGTTAGTGATCAATCAATTTATAACTATCCTTTAGTTCACTTAACAGGACATGGTAATATTGTATTGACTTCTCAAGAAGCTAAAAATCTTAGAAATTATTTAATTGCCGGGGGGTTTTTACATATTTCAGACAATTATGGTCTCGATCCTTTTATTAGAAAAGAAATTAAAAAAGTATTCCCTGAAATTGATTTTGTTGAGTTGCCTTATGATCACCCTATTTACCATCAGAAATTTGATTTTAAAGATGGTCTTCCAAAAATTCATCAACATGATGAAAAACCACCGGTAGGATTAGGACTTATATTTAAAGGTCGATTAGTTTGTTTTTACGATTATGAATGTGACTTGGGAGATGGATGGGAAGACCAAGAGGTTCATAACGATAGTGATGCAGCTAGAACTAAGGCTTTACAAATGGGAGCTAATATTATTGCTTACTCCTTTCTAGGAAAATTAGACTAGTTAATCTAAATACTTTAGGTTTAAGCCATAAAGAAATATAAAAATCATTGGAAAAAATGAAGAAGCCACTAACTGGTTTAATTGAAACGGATTAGAAATAAAAGGCACAAAAAGAATAAGAATTTGAATTAAAACATAGCCATAAAATCCATTTTTTTTAAAGTTCCAAATTAAATAAACTACCCCAAAATTTCCAAGATATAAAATTAAATACCAAAGTGAAGTAGTATCCATTAATTCAAAAATACTTTGGTAAACCTGAACCATTTCTTTATCTGGAAGAATTGCCAAAATTTCCTGTTTTACGGATTCGTTTACAAAGAGGGTATAAATAGTGGTGGTGAAAATTTGTATTCCTGATCCAATCCAGCTTAATATACACAGCACTTTCAAAAGAATAGGTCTCTCACTATTAGTCATTGACGGTTCATCAGGATCTTCAAAGGTAGGTATGTTATTACTCATTTTTTTTATTAAATATAAAACTAACAATCTATATAATATTTAAGTGAAAAATAACAACTTATTTTAACATAGTTTATAAGGGATAGTTCTTATTTAACTATACATTTGAATGATAAATACAACCAAAAAAATGAGTAAGAGTAAAATCACTTTTAAAAAAGTTTTTAAAACCATTATTTGGCCTAGAAAAAAGTTATTATTTATTGGTCTTTTTCTTATTATTATCAGCCGAGCATCAGGATTAGTCACACCTATTATAATGAAAACATTTGTCAATGATGCTCTGGGAAAAGATATGGATTTGACACTTCAAATTGTATTGATTGTAATTGGAGCTATTCTTGTAAATTCATTAACCTCCTATTTACTCACAAGATTAGTTGGTGTTGAGGCACAGTTTTTAATTTCAGAATTAAGAACTAAAGTACAAAAGAAGGTACTTACTCTACCCATTAATTATTTCGACAATAATAAGTCAGGAGCATTAGTTTCAAGAATAATGACAGATGTGGAAGGAGTTAGAAACCTTGTAGGAACAGGATTTGTTCAAATGATTGGAGGTGTTTTGGCATCGGTAGCTGCATTTACTTATTTGGTAACTATAAGTTTTAAACTTACCTTATTTGTTCTACTTCCAATGGTTTTATTTGGTGTGATTGCAATAAAAGCATTTGGATATATAAGACCTATTTTTAGAGAAAGAGGGAAAAAAAGTGCTGAAGTCTCAGGAAGACTTACAGAATCGCTCAGTGGAATTAGGGTGATTAAAGGTTTTGGTGCAGAAAAACAAGAATTAAATATTTTTTCTACAGGTGTTAATGAAATTTTTGAATTAGTAAAAAAGAGTATGACTGCCCAAGCATTAATTTCCAGTGCTGGGGTTTTAATGATAGGAATAGCAAGTGCTGGGGTTATGGGAATTGGTAGTTATTTAGGATTAGATAATGGAGAGTTTATTTCATATACTGCTATGATTGCATTTCTAGTAGCTCCTATTATTCAAATTGGAAATATTGGAAGTCAATTTACTGAAGCATTTGCCGGGCTGGATAGAACCGAAGAAATCATGTCTATGGATCCTGAAGAAGATGAAAAAATAAGAACCACTGTAATTGATCAAATTATTGGAGATATAACTTTTAAAAATGTTTCTTTTTCGTATGAAGAGGGAAATGAGGTAATTCATAATATCAGTTTTCATGCAAAAAAAGGATCTATGACTGCCTTAGTGGGCACTTCTGGATCTGGTAAATCTACTATAGCTGGTTTGGCAGCTTCATTTTTAAACCCTAAATCTGGAAAAATAACTATTGATGGTATCGATTTATCAACAGTAAAACTTAGTAGCTATAGAAAAAAATTAGGCGTTGTTTTGCAAGATGATTTTCTTTTTGAAGGAACCATTAAGCAGAACATACTCTTTTCTAACCCTAAAGCTTCTAATGAAGAATTAATAGAGGCTATTAAGTCTGCAAATGTTCATGAATTTACAGAAAGGTTTGAAGATGGAATAGATACTCTTATTGGTGAAAGAGGGGTAAAATTATCAGGTGGTCAACGCCAAAGAATTACCATTGCAAGAGCAATTTTAGCGAATCCAAAAATATTAATATTAGATGAAGCTACGTCTAATTTGGACAATGAAAGTGAGTCTTTAATTCAAGAAAGCTTAAAAAAACTAATGAATGGAAGAACTACTTTTGTAATAGCTCATAGACTGAGTACTATTAGACAGGCAGACCAAATATTAGTAATTGAAGATGGGAACATAGTAGAAGATGGAACTCACAATAAGTTATTAGCTAAAAAAGGCAGATACTATAAGTTGCATAAGTATCAAGCAAGGATTTAATTAGGTTTTTAAGTTTATGACCAAAATGTCAAGAATATGGCTACTGGAAAGAATAAGCTTCATAATGATTCATTATTCCTGAGTCTTCAGTTCTTGCAACCATACCGCTTGTTCCATTTCCAAATACTTGATATAGGGGTTGATGGTTTGAAAGGCTTAAGTCAGATTTTTTGGCTTTTTCTTAGATTCTATGGCAAGTTTATGGCAAATAAGAAAACAAAAAACCGCAACTGTTTGATTAACAAATAATTGCGGAATTTATATGCGGACCGGACGGGACTCGAACCCGCGACCCCCTGCGTGACAGGCAGGTATTCTAACCAACTGAACTACCGGTCCTATTGGATGTCAAATTTAATTTTTTTGAATGGAGTAACAAGAAAAAATACAGTTTAATTTATTTTTTTCCTTTTAATTATATATTCCATCAAAATTTGATCAAATCCTAATTCAATATCTGCACTTATCAAATCTACTTTTTGTGTTTTTAATAAATTATGTATTTCACTTAGTCTTACTTTTCTTTCATGAATATACTTTTCCTTAATTTGTTTAGGGTGCATCTTTATGGATTCCCCGGTTTCAACATCGACCACATTAAAATACTTATTTTTAAGATTTAAATTATTCTCTAACCCCTTGTGGGAAACATCAAAAACAACAATTTCATGCAAATGGTGCCTTAAATGTTTAATGGAATTAGCAAATTCTAAAGGATTATTTATAGCCAAAAAGTCTGAAAAAATAAAAACTAAAGATCGTTTATGAATTTTATTAGCTAATCTATTAAGCATTTGAGCAATATCAGTTGACTGATTTTTATTATTTAACTTTTTATCTTCTAATATTTTTTCAAGGGAAGATAAAATAAATTGCTGGTGAGTTAATGATGATTTACTAGGTGAATGAAACTCGATATCTTCGCTAAATATAGAAAGTCCAAAAGCATCTCTTTGCCTTCTCATTAAAAAAACTAAAGCTGCAGCAGAATCAAAAGAAAAAGTGAGTTTATTGTATGGTTGATCAATTGGAAACATCATTGACGACGAAGCATCTATTAAAATATGGCACCTTAAATTCGTTTCTTCTTCATACCTTTTAATAAATAATTTATCAGTTCTAGCCAATAACTTCCAGTCTAAATGCTTGATAGATTCTCCATTATTATATAATCTATGCTCTGCAAATTCTACTGAGAAACCATGAAACGGGCTTTGATGAAGGCCAGTAATAAACCCTTCTACAACTTGTTTTGCTAGTAATTCAAGGGTGCCAAATTCTCTTGCTTTCTTATAATCTATCACCTATAATAGTTCGTTAGCTAAATTTGCCAATTCTGATCTTTCTCCTTTTTCTAAAGTAATATGAGCAAAAAGATCGTTTCCTTTAAGTCGGTCTATTAAATAGGAAAGTCCATTACTCTGTTCATCTAGATAAGGGGTGTCAATTTGAAATACATCTCCTGTAAATATAATTTTAGTATTTTCTCCTGCCCTTGTAATAATTGTTTTCACTTCATGAGGAGTTAAATTTTGAGCTTCATCCACAATGAAAATAACATTTGAAAGACTCCTTCCTCTTATAAAAGCTAAGGCAGAAATTTTAAGTTTACCCAAATCTTCCATCTCTTCAATTTTACGATACTTCTTTTCCTTTTCTCCAAATTGATTTTTTATAAACTTTAAATTATCAAATAGGGGCTGCATGTAGGGATTAATTTTATCCTCAGCATTTCCTGGTAAATAACCAATATCTTTATTGCTTAGTGGAACAATGGGTCTAGCTAATACAATTTGCTGATATAAGTTATTTTGTTCTAAAGCACTTGCTAAAGCTAGAAGGGTTTTCCCAGTTCCAGCAACTCCTTGTAGAGAAACCAATTTGATATCTGGGTTTAATAAAGCGTGTAGAGCAAAAGTTTGTTCAGCATTTTTAGGCTTAATTCCATATACATATTGCTTTTCTACTCTTTCTAATTGCTTATCCAGAGGATTATAATATCCCAAAACTGAGCTTTTACCATTTTTTAGAATATAAAAACCATTATCAACTAATTTATCATCAATCACACTTATATCGTTATTAACTCCTAGTTTATAGAGTTTATTAATATAATCAGAATCCATATTTTCGATTACCTGCTTGCCAGTATATAAAGTACTATCTCTATCAATTTTTCCAGTCTCAAAATCTTCAGCTTGAATATTGAGTGCCTTAGCTTTTAATCTTAAATTAATGTCTTTAGAAACTAATATTATTTTAGACTTTTTGTTGGTTATTTTCAATCCTAGAGCAGCATTTAAAATTTTATGATCATTTTTATCTCCAAAAACTTTAATAGCATCAGTAGCTAAAGTCTCATTCTCCATAATGATTTTAAACTTTCCTTTTTCTGGACCATCTATAGGAATCCAATCTTGCAATGTAAAATCGTTACTTAGCCTATCTAGAATTCTAATAAATTCTCTAGCTTCAAAATTTTTATTGTCATTGCCTCTTTTAAAATTATCCAACTCTTCTAAAACAGTAATAGGAATAGCAATATCATTTTCTTCAAAACAGTTTAAAGAATTATGATCATGCAAAATAACAGACGTATCTAAAACAAATATTTTATTGAACTTTTTCTTTCTTGCCATTATCAATAAAGAAAATCAAATAATCAATAGGATTGTAAAAAAATAGGTGCAATTTTTAGATTATTAACATTTAATTAGTATTGAATTTAAATTTAAAGTCCAATGAAGATTTATTATTTCTCTCATCACTCACAAGTAACCTACAATTATGCTCTCCATTAGTTATTCTAGTATACTTATCTAAAGGTACACGCAGTTTAGATGTTTTATAACTATAGTTAGAGAGTACCCATAGCTCATCTATATAAACATCGTAATTTTCAACACCACTTAAATCATCTGAAATTTTAAAATTTAAACTTTGATTTGTCTTTTTTAAACGATTGTTTCCTAAATGAATAATCTTCGGAGCTACAGTATCTATTATTAATTGATAAGTTCCCATCTTTTTAACTTCTGCACTAATCCATTTTTCGTCTATTTTCCCACTCTTATTCAAAATATTACCTTTTTTTGTAATATTTGCCACGAATGTTTTTTCTATATATGGGCTATATTCTGAAGTTATTTTCATGGATAAAATAAATTGATTTTTCACAGGTAAATTATTTGTTATTTCAACATTATTATTTTGGGATTTTAACTTAATTTTTGGAAAATTATAGAATGAATTGGAATCTAAAGAAATTCTCCAATTACTATCTTTAGAAAAAATGTATTTATCAAAATCGTTCTTATTTTCTAAACAACTTGATGAGTCTTTATCTAAAAAATAAAAATTAAGTTCTGAATAATTATTATTAAAATCGGCAACTTTAATTTTTACTTTATGAAGCGAAGAATCTTTAAAATTAATTAACCCATTTCCTAAACTTCTATTGTAAATTTCAAGCTCATTATTGGGATGAATAAAAAGTCGGTGTATTTTATGTCTATGTTCTTGGTAAGCATTAAAATCTTTGTGGATATTAATTTGATGGTTATTATCAAAGTCTAACTCATCAAATTTTAAATCGTATTTCAAAACTTCATCAACATACATTTTAATGGAATAAATACCACATAAATTACTACTATTAGTATAATAATCTGCCGCAGCTACACCAATACCAAAAGGACCAGAAATATATATAATGCTATCGTTATTTAATCGATAACTATTTTTAAATTTTTTTAATGAAAATACTTTTTCAGAACACAATAGATTGATACTTTTATTGGGGAAATTGTACACTTTTAATTGGCTAATAACTGGAGGTCGATTATCTAGAATTTCAAAATTAAATTGTTGAGGATTTACAGGGTGCTCTGATTGGGTTTCTCTAATTTCAAAATGTAAATGAGGACCAGATGAACTTCCACTATTTCCAGAAAAAGCAATTATTTCACCCTTACTAACCAAAATTTGAGAAGAGTCTAAATAATAGGTAATTGATTCCTGATGTAGTTCGTATTGCTTTTGTCTTATGATTTTTTCAATTTTTTCTGGAAAATGATTCAAATGGGCATAAACGCTCGTAAAGCCGTTAGGGTGATCAATATAAATCGCTTTTCCGTATCCCCAATGAGATATATTAATTCTGGAAACAAAACCTGTATCTATTGCATAAATCCTGTAATTTATAGAACCATTGGTTTTTATATCGAGACC
>MDSV01122202.1_pt1 | contig 13090 bp, 9 predicted proteins | sample 810851 | NCBI WGS metagenome assembly MDSV01 (sample SAMN05326640, study PRJNA326480) | marine metagenome | isolation source: seawater | place: Atlantic Ocean: North East | collected 2012 | reverse complement strand
TATGATCGTTTAAATAGCTTTTCATCAGCTAAATCAAAGTTTAACGACCTGAGGTTTATTCTTAAAATTTGATAATCAAACGAAGCTTTAATGTGAGGGTGAGTTTTCTCTCGACGCTTGACGTTTGATTCTTTTTGGTCTTCATAACTAACACCGTTTTCAAGTTCTATTACTAACTCGTCACGCGCTTCGTTATTATACATAATACCTTTTTCTGCACTAATTACAAGTGCAGCCTTTCTGTCGGAATCTCTATGATCATGAATCAATATATTTTCAAGAGAACCGTCTAAATTTTTCTCATCAACTCTTATTGCGAAACCTTCAATTCCAGTATAGAAAATACCAGGTTTAATATTCAGAGCTGGCCTTTGCTTTGTAACGGAATAAAGCAGAGCTCTAAACTTCATATTTGCATTAGGCCAGGCACTACTGGAAAACTGAAGTGCTCCAAACGAGATAATCAAAATTAAAATGATTATTGGCTTCAAAATTTTCAATAATGGAATGCCTGCAGATCTCATCGCAGTCAGCTCATTTCTCTCACTTAGATTACCCATTGCCATGATGCTTGCAACGAGTATTGCTAGTGGTAGGGCTAAGTTTACAATTCTTGCAGAGGCATAGAACATGAGTTTCAATACAACCCAAGTCTCAAGTCCTTTTCCAATAAATTCATCAGCATAAACCCATAAAAACTGCATATCGAGGACAAACAATGCAACAGGGAAAGTCACTGCTAGTGGGCCTAAAAAGGCCTTGAGCATTATGTGTGATGTCTTTCGCAAAGTTGTTGAGTTGAATGTGAAGTTGAATATGTTGTGACATTTTTCTTAGGCTCAAAGATACTCCCCTAAATTGCAGCCTATTATAAACCTAACGTATGTTTTTCATGACTAAGATTCAATTTACCTTACTTGTCTTTTGTTTACTATTTATTGTAGTTGGATGTGGTCCTACTTCTGAAGATTTTCAAACGCTTGCACCAGAAAGCATTAATGTTGGTGCTAGCGAGCCAGATGAGGATGGATTTGTTTGGCAGACAGAACAATTTGCTGATCTTAAAATTGTTAGATATCAGATTCCTGGATGGGAACAGCTTTCTCAACGTCAACAAGCTTTAGTGTATTGCTTGAACATGGCAGGGCTTAGCGGTAGAGACATTATGTACGATCAAAACAACCGTTACAATCTTCGTATTCGTCGTATACTAGAGAACATCTATATTTCATTCGATGGAGATAAGAACACAGTGGGTTGGAACAGGTTTAAAAACTACCTGAAGAGAATATGGTTTTCTAACGGTATTCACCATCACTATTCAAATAAGAAGCATCAGCCAGAGTTTTCTCAAGAATACTTTGTTCACTTGCTTTCTTCAACATCAATAGAATGCTCAGATGATATTAAATCTGTAATTTTTGACTCAACTGTTGAACCAAAGAAGGTTGAGCAAGATGGGTCTTTAGGTCTTGTTGAGAACTCTGCAGTAAACTTCTACGGGCCCAACGTTTCAACTGATGAGGCTAAGGATTACTTCGCATCTATCAAAGTTGAGGGATCTAGATCGCCAGTTGAATACGGCTTAAATTCTAGACTTGTTAAAAACGCTGAAGGAGTTATTTTTGAAGAGGTTTACAAGGTTGGTGGCCTTTATACTGAAGCAATTGAAGAGATAGTTAAGTGGCTTATTGAAGCCCAAAATTACACTGAGAATGAAAAACAGTCTATTGCTCTTGCACACCTAATTGACTACTACCAAACTGGTGATTTAGAGAAGTGGAGTCTATATAACATAAACTGGGTAAAGGACACTGAGGGTGATGTAGATTACATTAACGGATTTATTGAGGTTTATAACGATCCACTTGGATACACAGGTAGCTACGAAACAATTGTAGAAATCAAGGATTTCGATGCAAGTTCTAGAATGCAGACCCTAATGCAAAACGCTCAATGGTTCGAGGATAACATGCCATTCATACCAGAGCATAAGAAATCAGAAGTTGTTGGAATTACTTACAATGTAGTTAACGTAGCAGGTGAGTCAGGTGACGCTTCTCCGTCAACTCCAATCGGTGTTAACCTACCCAATTCAAACTGGATTCGTCAAATTCATGGATCTAAGTCAGTTAGTCTAGGAAATATTGTAGAAGCGTATGATAAGGCTGCTGGAAGCGGTATGTTATCTGAGTTTGCTCACGATGAAGCTGAGTTTAAAAGGGTTAAAGCTCACGGTGCTTTAGCAGGTAAGCTTCACACAGCAATGCACGAGGTAATTGGTCACGCTTCTGGTCAACTAGAAGAAGGTGTTGAAACTCCAAAGGAAACTATCAAAGAATATAGTTCAACTCTTGAAGAGGGTAGAGCTGACCTAGTTGCTCTTTACTTCCTTCTTGATTATAAGCTTATTGAACTAGGTCTTATGAAAACTTTAGATGTAGGTAGAGCAGAGTACGATAGCTACATTAGAAACGGTATGCTGGCTCAGTTAAGAAGATTAGAGTTAGGCGACGATATTGAGGAAGCGCATATGAGAAACCGTGCTTGGGTTAGTAACTGGTGTTACGAGAAAGGACTAGAGGAAGGTGTTATTAAGAAATACATTAGAGACGGAAAGACCTATGTTGATATCACGGATTACGAGCGACTTCGCGAGTTGTTTGGAGACTTACTTCTTGAAGTTCAACGAATCAAGTCACAGGGTGATTATGATGCGGCAAGAGATCTTGTTGAAGGTTACGGCGTAAAAGTTGACCCTGAAATTCACCAAGAGGTTCTTGACCGTTCTGCTGCACTAGGAGTTGCTCCCTACGGTGGGTTTATTAATCCTTGGATGGAGATCACAAGGTCTGAAAGTGGAGAGATTACTTCGGTAGAAGTGTCTTACCCTGATGACTTCACAGACCAAATGTTACAATACAGCTCGCTTTTCAACTTCCTTCCGGACGTAAATTCTTTAAAATAAATGAAACATCTTTCTGTACTTGCAGTAGCCCTTAACCTTACAGTTTTTGTTTTAGCTCAAGTAGTCACTCCTTGTGAAAATGGTTTAGCAGGAGATTATGCGTGTAATGGATATGATCTACTAACTCACTTTCCGTTAAGTTCAGTTGGTGGAGGCGATAATGGTAATGACTGCTGGGGGTGGGTAGATGAAGTATCTGGCCGTGAGTACGTGATCTTTGGCCGTTCAAACGGCACAAGTTTTGTTGAAATAACTGATCCATTAAACCCTTATTTCATCGCTACAATGCCCACAGCCTCAACAAGCTCTTTATGGAGAGATATTAAAGTAATAGGCGATTACGCATACATTGGGAGTGAAGCTCCTAGTCATGGGATTCAAATCATGGATTTATCGCAGCTTCTTCCACTAAGTGGGTTTACTTATAACATCAGCCCCAATTATAGCTATGATGGTTTTGGCAATGCTCACAATATTGTTGCCTGTCAAGAAACTCAGTTTATTTATGGGGTAGGAACTAACACCTTCAATGGTGGTTTACATATTGTAGATGTTAGCGATCCATCTAACCCTACGCTTGCTGGTTCATTCTCTGAGTTTTACACTCACGACGCTCAGGCAATAGTTTACAATGGCCCTGACGCAGATTATCAAGGAAGTGAAATAGTAATTTGTTTCAATGGTTCTGCTGGTATTGCAATTGTAAATGCTGATGATAAAACGGATGTTCAATTAATTAAGGCTATTACATACGAAGAAAGCGCATACACTCACCAAGGATGGATTAGTGAAGACCACACTATGGTGTACTTCAACGATGAACTAGATGAGCAGTACGTAGGGAACAACACACGTACTTATATGATGGACGTGACTGACTTAGAAAACCCCATAATTGTAGGTTTTTACGAATCAGATAGCGAAGCAATCGATCACAATCTATATACTCACGAAGGCAAAGTGTACGCATCTAATTACACTAGCGGATTAATTGTGTCAAACATTCTAGAGGATGGCTCAATAGAGCCTCAAGGGTTTTTTGATACATATCCGTCAGACGATGGCACATCATTTGACGGTACATGGTCAAACTATCCGTACTTCCCTTCGGGTACAATCGCCGTTAGTAATTTCGATGGACTATTCCTGTTGAGATCATCTGATTGGATTGACACCGTTGATCCTACTAACGAACAATTAGATGCTGTTTTATCAGTATCTCCAAACCCTTCGACTGATGTTGTTAAACTTAATGGAAGTTTTAGGAATTGCGATATTAGAGTGTTTGATATCTCCAGTAGAGAAGTCACATCTTATTCAAATATTCCTTCTGTAGATGGTTTAAACATTAACATTTCAAACTTAAAAGAGGGTATTTACATTTTAAGTCTAGTTGATTCTAATTCTGGGAAGTTTGTAGCAAATGAAAGATTGGTTGTAAGCCACTAATATCCTAGGTTTATTAATGTTCTTCAGGGGTTAATTCCCTTTCAAGAATTTCCTGAATGTCTTCAGGATCAAGCCCTTTATGTAGCTCACCATCCATAGCTAAGCTTATAAGCCCGGTTTCTTCACTAGCAATAAGCACAAGTGCGTCTGTCTTTTCGACGAGACCTAATGCAGCTCTATGACGCATGCCAAATTCAGGAGCCAGATCAACTCGTTGAGAAACGGGTAGAACACATTTTACAGCTCTTATTTTCTCAAAAGCTATATACATTCCACCGTCGTGCATAGAGGAATTCTTGTCAAAACTAGCTTCAATAAGTGGTGCATATAAATCTGCTACAAGAGGTGTTGATCCGTGGAAATGAATACTAAGGTCAGAGTTTCTTTGGATTATTAAAAGCGCTCCTTCCTTTCGAGATGCAAGGTTTTTTAATGCAGTAGTAACCTCAGTCACCTTGAAAGGGCTCCTAGCTTGGTGACGGAAAGTGATGATCTTTTCAAGAATCTTAGTAGGCCCTTTGATGTTTGCTCTTTCACCAATTGAAAACAGGAATTGCCTTAGTTCTTGTTGGAAAACAATGATCACAAATAGAATCCCTACACTTATGAACTTCCCTAAGAGATCGCCAAGAATAGGCATGCCTGCAAAGGTTACGACTTTCCAAATCACGTAAATAGCTAGAAGACCTAGAAATACTGGTATTGCAGATGTTCCTTTAGTAAGTCTGTATATCCACAAAATGATTAAGGCAACAAGAATAAAGTCGAAAGCCCTAATGCCCATATCGTAGAATGGTTGGACAATTTCCCAAGTTTCGTAGATGATGCTCATGAGTTACAAAGATGGTTATGAAGTAGCGAAACTTCACGAGCTTCTTTAATATCATGCACTCTTAAGAGTTTTACTCCTTTAAGTGCTAACGCCATATTCAGCGCAGTTGTGCCATTCAGAGCTTCTTTAGGAGTGTTGTCTAAAGCTTTATAAATCATTGACTTTCTACTAATGCCTGAAAGTACTATTCTACCAAATTCATTGAATTCATCTAGTCTATTGAGTAGTGTGTAATTATGCTCAATTGTTTTACCAAACCCAAACCCTGGATCCAGCATTACATCATCTACTCCAAGCTTGTCGAGCTTAGAAATTTTCAATCTAAAAAACTCCTTCACATTACTTACCACATCATCATATTGAGGGGATGTTTGCATGTTTTCGGGTGTGCCTTGCATATGCATGAGTACATAAGGGACATTTAGAGATGCGACTGTAGTGAACATTTGAGGATCGATGTTTCCTGCGCTTATGTCGTTGACTAATACCACTCCATTTTCTATTGCTTTCCGAGCAACTTCAGATCTGTATGTGTCAATACTAATAAAAGCTTCTGGCGATGAGTCTAGTATTCCTTTAATTACGGGTTCAACTCTATTCCACTCCTGTGAAGCGGAAATGACGTGGGCGCCAGGTCTTGAGCTTTGGCCTCCTATGTCAATAATAAATGCCCCATCTCTAATCATTTGTAAACCAGACTTTACAGCGGTTTTGTAAGATTGATTTTTACCTCCATCGTAAAACGAGTCAGGCGTAGTGTTAAGAATTCCTAACAGTTCAATTCTGTTACCCTTAGCAATTATTCGCAGTTCTTTACGAAAATTCTCAATGTTTGAAATAGTGCTCATCGTATCTTGGCGCAAGTTATTCAACCTAAGGAGATTTTTATAACTGTGGAACCAACAACTCAACAATACGACACAGCACTAGAGAAGTGCGAGAGTCTTTTTCGTAAAAAGACAGCAGATTATGGGACAGCATGGAGAATTCTAAGGACTTCTTCATTGACGGACCAAATCTTCATTAAAGCTTCTAGAATTAGAACCCTTCAGGAAGTGTCTGAAAGTAAAGTGGATGAGGGGATTGTGCCTGAATTCATAGGAATTGTAAACTATAGTTTGATGGCGCTCATTCAGTGTGAGTTGTCAGAGCATCACCCCATAGAACTTAAAACTGAAGAAGCGAATCAACTATTTAGGAAGGCTGCCGAAACTACTAGAGACCTTATGCTTAAAAAGAATCACGACTACGGTGAAGCTTGGAGAGATATGAGGGTGAGTTCACTTACAGATTTAATCTTAATGAAACTGTTGAGAGTGAAGCAGATTGAAGATAATGACGGGAAGACAGTAGTTTCTGAGGGAGTAGATGCAAACTATATGGATATGGCTAACTATGCTTTATTTGCTTTAATCTTGTTGTCTGAAAAATGAAGAAATTAATAATTCCAGTTTTCCGAAGTATAGTTGGTGCACTGTTTGTTGTATCTGGACTAATTAAGTCTAACGACGCTTTAGGTTTTATGTATAAACTCGAGGAATACTTCGAGCCAGGAGCCTTGAATCTTGAATACTTAACGCCGTACGCTCTTGAAATTGCTGTTTTTGTTTGTATTGGTGAAATACTTCTAGGTGTTGCTATGCTTGTCGGAGCATTGCCTAAACTCACTTTAGTATTAACAACGGCAATGATGTTGTTTTTTACTTGGCTCACTTGGTATACTGCAACTTGCGACCCATATGGAGTTAAGGAAATTATGGGTGCTGATGGGATACTTGTTGAAATAAGTAATCAGTGTGTACTTGAGTGTGGATGCTTTGGTAACGCTATACCTCTAACTCCAATTCAAAGTTTTTACAAGGATATAATACTTCTGTTTTTTGTCATTCCAATTTTAATTTCTGCATTCAGAAACAAAATTAGATTAAACACTACAAAAGACTCTTTTTTAATTTACACAGGAGCTCTTGTTTTGACTTTCTTGTTTGGATATTTGATGCTCGATTGGAACTTTCCAACTCTCTACCTTGTTTTCCTCTTGTTTGCTATAGAATTAATTAAAAAAAGGGTAAGGTCTAAGCATGTTGAATGGCTTATGGCTGGTGCAGCTTTAATTGTAATTTCATTTGTCCAATTTAGAACCCTTACTCATCTGCCCATGAAAGATTACAGGCCTTATGCAGTAGATGAAAGTATAATTGATAATAGAAAATCTGCAGCTGAATTGGGGTTAGAAGAGCCAGTAGTTGCAATTGAATACACATTCAAAAATCTTGCTACTGGTGAGAATAAGGTGGTATTGAGTACAGACTACCTAGCAGATAGATTGTGGGAAGATGAGGTGTTTAATGCAGAGTATAAGGTGGTAACTTACGATGGCGCCGAGGTGGTGATAAAGGAAGGCTATGAGCCTAAAATTTTAGATTTTCAGATGATAGATGAGATGGGAGAAGATTTGACAGATTCTCTTCTTTCTTACAAGGGATATACCTTCCTGCATATTTCTAAAGATCTTGTTACAACTGATAATTCAAATCAAAATTCGTTTAATGAGTTAGCAAAATCAGCTCAGGTTGATGGTCACAATTTCTTTGCGCTTACAAATGCTCTTTATGAAGAGAATGAAAGTTATAGGCACAATTATCAAGTGCCTTATGATTTTCTTACTTGTGATCAGATTGAATTAAAAATCATTGTTAGGTCTAACCCAGGTCTTGTGTTGCTCAAAAACGGAGTAGTAATAGAAAAGTGGGCTTGGAGGGATATTCCTAATTATGAAGATTTAAAAGGAACACTAATTAATTGACGTTTATACTAAGGAGATTATTGCAGGGGTTAGGAGTTTTAGCTGGAACTCTAACTCTAGTTTTTGCCATATTCGCTTGGGTTCCAGATCCAGCCAGAGAGCTTGCAGGCCAAAACGAAAGAGAAGAGGTTGTCCAAGCTTTCAGAGAAAAGCACGGTCTTGATAAGCCAGTTATAACCAGGTATTTTAATTTTATTAGAGAACTAATGCCATTTGGCAAAAGAGAGGATGGGTCGTGGGTAGTTAAAGCACCAGACTTAGGAAACTCCTACATATCAGATAGACCCGTAGTTGAAGCTATAAACGACGCGCTTCCAGCTACCTTGCTTCTTGCTTGCGTGTCAATATTATTTGCTTGCCTTGTGGGAGTAGCAGTAGGTTTAGTTTTAGCCTTTTATGGCCCAAATATAATCGGCAATATGATTCTTTCTTTATGTGCTTTAGGAATGAGTGTACCAAGCTTTGTTGTCGCAATACTTGTTGCATGGTTGTTTGGTTTTCTTCTTCACTCGTATACAGGCCTTCCTATGACTGGCGGACTAGTGGTAGTAGATCCCTTCGATGGCCCTCAACTGGCACTTTCTCACCTAATACTACCAGCTCTAACTTTAGGAATTCGTCCGCTTGCAGTAATAATTCAGCTTACTAGAAATTCAGCGGTTGAAGTGATGTCTCAGCCGTATGTGAGAACTGCTAAAGCTAAAGGCTTGTCTATGTATAGAATCCTCCTTAAGCACGTTCTCAAAAACTCCCTTAACCCTATCATTACAGCTACTTCGGGGTGGTTTGCTTCAATGTTAGCTGGTGCAGTGTTTGTGGAGTTTGTATTTGGTTGGAAGGGGATGGGCTTATTGATGTTTAACTCTTTAGAAAAGGGAGACTTGCCTCTAGTGATGGGGTGCACAATAATTGTTGCTTCCGTATTTGTCTCAGTAAACGTTGCGGTAGATGTTATCTATGGGATGCTTGATCCTAGAGTAAGGCAGAGTTAAACTCATCAAGAAGCATGTTTGCTGTTTTGTTAAAGTATCTCTTTGTTCTGAAGCTTGCAACCCATTGAATTCCTCTAAAGGCATTTGTTAGGAACACTTCGTCTGCTTTAATCAGTTCGTGAGCTTCTAGATTGCATTCGTAGACCTTTATACCCAGATTCAACGCTAAATTTATCACAGCAGCTCTCATAACCCCACCTACAGGCCCTGCCTCCAACTTAGGGGTGTGAAGTGCTCCGTCTAGCACTAAGAAAATATTAGAAGCAGTAGCTTCTATTAGTTGGTTGAATTCATTAAGAATCAACACGTCACCTAACCCTTGCTCAGCAGCATAATTACTGGCTTGAATGTAAATTTGAGAGTGTAGGTTTTTATAATTTGAAATCCTCGATGGCGTTTTTGCTAGATCTTGATACAACCCTATTGCTATCCCTTTGTCGTTAAGCTCAAATCCATGTCCATCAACTTGCTCTATACTGGCAATAGCAGTTGCCTCGTTTGAAGTAGAGGCGTATCGTCCTTCACCTGACCTGAAGATGGTAAGGCGTATCTTGGAATCACCATTAAGATTACTTTGTACGTATAAATTTTCTAGCAAAGACTTAAGTGAATCTTCTTCCATCCATTTAGGGATGTCCATTCTATAGGCCTTAGAGCTAGATACAATACGACTATAGTGTAGGTGGAAAAGTGGTATCTTACCTTTAATGCATCTTATCGTTTCAAAAAAACCATCGGCGTAAAGAAATCCTCTGGACTCAAATCCATTTGGTAGATTGTTTTCATCTACTATTTCTGAATTATAGAGGAACTTTCTATGCATCGGTATCTAAGTTAGTTCAAATCATCTTTTCTACGTAATCAATTAGAGGATCATTTGGTTTTATAAGCACTCCAGGGACTCCAACTACTTTAGCACAATCTAAATCTCTTTGTTTGTCTCCAACCATCCAGGAGCGTTTTGGGTCAATATTGTACCTAGCACAAGCTCGTTCCACCATCAATGATCCAGGCTTTCTACTAAGTGATTTGCCAGTTACTTCATGATGAGGGCTGTAGTATATGTCGAGAATAGGAGTACCATTTTTTTCACAAACCATTTTTAGATATTCGTGAATTTCTGATACTTCTTTATGACCGTAAATTCCCTTTGCAATACCTCCTTGATTAGTGATAATAATAAACTCAAACCCTCTTATGTTAAGTATTTTCAATGCATCTAGCACTGTTGGAAGAATCGTGAACTCTGAAATGTGCTTAGTATAATCTCCAGGATCGTGATTGATAACACCATCTCTATCTAGAAATATTGCTTTAAGCTTTGGTTCAGAACCATGATTGTTGAAAATATTCACGCTGTCCATTAAAGCAAATCTAACCTTCATCTATCGTTGCTTGTGTATTTTTAGCCCGTGAATAATGCTGAAAATTTTTCTGATTCGATTTCATTTTTAAGTCCTTCACTTGAAGAGTGGAGAGAAAAGGCAGAATCGTCATTGAGACAAGGTTCATTAACTGATTTAGAAAGACCTAGATGGGATGGGTTGAAGTTGCCTCTAACGGTTGATATAAATCACAAGTGCATTAATATTCCTGTAAGACATGAGTCTCTTAGGTCTGACATGGGGCACCCTTGGGAATTATGCCAATCATTTTCAGATAAAGACTCACTCGCAAAAGGCCTAGAGCACGGAGTTGAATGCGTTAGAATTACTGAAGTATCAATGCTTGAAGGTGTTTTACCTTCTATGGTAGGTGTTCATCTTGATGGATATATGAATGAAGGGGTGCTGAGGTCTGTAGTTGCTTGGTCTAAAGGAAAGGAGGTTAGCGGATCTGCAGCTTATGATCTAGGTAAGGATTCTTTTGATGAGGATGGATTTAAGAGGCATGTACAAGTTTGGACTAAAGCAATGCCCAAATTCTTTACTTGGGGAGTAGACGCTTCAGCTTGGCAAGAAAGAGGGATGTTGCCATTAGACGCAGTTTCAGCTTCATTGTCAAAAGCGCAAGAAGGGTTACTAATACTCTTAGACGAAGGTTATGGATTAGCAGAAATCGCTTCGAAATGTGTAATCAGACTTGCAGCAACAACGGATATTATTTCAACTGCAGCAATGGTGCGCGGGTTGAGGGTTGCTTGGGCTACAATGCTTGAAACACTTGGAGGTGGATCAACTCCGCTTAGAGTGGAGCTACGGTCTAACGCCTCACTGTTTGTTGGATCTAAACAAAATGACAACATTCTGAGAAACACCTTGATGGGATATGCCTCAGTAATTGGAGGAGCAGATTCAATCGAGTTAAGACCTCACTACTTTAGAAACCCTCAAAATGCAGAGCTAGAAAGAGGTTTGAGGCTTGCTAGAAATATTTGTCATATACTTAGAGAAGAGGCAATGCTTGGTAGGACAAACGACCCTATGGCGGGAAGTTTTCACCTTGATATTGCAACAAGATGGTATGCTTCTAATGCAATTTCAAGAATGAGTGATTTCAGTGATTTAGGTTCAATTTCGAAGTCTATTCTTATTGGAAGAAAGCAATGGTGTACTGCCCCTTTATATGTTCCAAGTGATTCATCGCGAGGTGAAATGAAATTGAGTGCTGACCCTAGCCAATTTTTCTTTATCCTGGATCATCCTGCGATCCAAATTCCGGCCTCAGAAGTGGTTGTTGCTGGAAATAAATTGTACGATGTATCTACTAATGAAAATGCTGCAAATGAGGTAGAAAAAGTTGAGACAGCAGAGGGGATTGATGTTCCAGTAAGTTTCTCAGGAAATAAGTCTATTTCTCATTCAGGTTACAAGGCAGGGCTTCATCCTTTCTTAGGAGGTCCATATCCGACTATGTATGCTAGTAGACCTTGGACTGTAAGGCAGTATGCAGGTTTCTCTACCGCTGAAGAGTCTAACGCTTTCTATAGGAGGAACCTTGCTGCAGGCCAAAAGGGGCTATCAGTTGCCTTTGACCTTGCTACTCATAGAGGATATGATAGCGACCACCCTAGAGTTACTGGCGATGTAGGAAAGGCAGGTGTTGCTATTGATAGCGTAGAAGATATGAAGAGGCTTTTTGACGGAATACCCCTTGATAAAATGTCTGTTAGTATGACTATGAATGGTGCTGTACTTCCAATTTTAGCCTTCTACATAGTTGCAGCAGAAGAACAGGGTGTAGACCCTAAACTTCTTGCAGGAACAATCCAGAACGACATCCTTAAGGAGTTTATGGTAAGGAACACTTTTATTTACCCTCCATCTCCTTCTATGCGAATTGTATCAGATATTTTCAAGTACACTTCTCAGAATATGCCCAAGTTTAACTCAATTAGTATTTCTGGATACCATATGCAGGAAGCTGGAGCTACTCCTGAATTAGAATTAGCGTACACTATTTCTGATGGGCTAGAGTATGTGAAGACAGGTATTGATGCAGGACTTAATGTTGACGACTTCGCGCCAAGGCTGAGCTTTTTCTGGGCAAATGGCATGCATCATGTGATGGAAATCGCAAAAATGCGAGCAGCAAGAATGGTTTGGGCTGAAAAAATGAAGCAGTTCAACCCTAAGGATGCAAGAAGCTCAATGCTTAGAACTCATACTCAAACTTCAGGTTGGTCTTTGACTGCGCAAGATCCTTGGAATAACATTGCAAGAACAACCATTGAAGCACTTTCAGCTACTTTCGGAGGAACTCAGTCACTTCACACAAACTCACTCGACGAGGCAATTGCCTTACCTACTGACATGTCGGCTAGAATAGCTAGGAACACTCAGCTAATGTTACAGGAAGAAGCGGGATATGTGGGTGTTGTTGATCCTTGGGAAGGCTCTTATTTAGTTGAATACCTTACGTCGAAAATAACTACAAGGGCTATCTCTCTCATGGATGAAATAGAGGAGCACGGTGGCATGTCTAAGGCTATTGAAGTTGGACTCCCTAAGTTGAGAATTGAAGAAGCCGCAGCAAGTAAGCAGGCAAGAATTGATATGGGAGCTGATAGAATAATTGGTGTAAATATCTTCCAAATTGATGAG
>MDSV01238483.1_pt1 | contig 13091 bp, 8 predicted proteins | sample 810851 | NCBI WGS metagenome assembly MDSV01 (sample SAMN05326640, study PRJNA326480) | marine metagenome | isolation source: seawater | place: Atlantic Ocean: North East | collected 2012 | reverse complement strand
ACACATTGCTTCTACATCATATTTTTTTGTAATGTTTTTTCTACCCTCGTTTCCTATAAATTTCAATGAGTCTTCGTCAAGTTCGCTTATAGCATTTAATATTTTTGCAAGTTGTCTGGGATCATCATGTTTATATAAAAAACCAGATTTTCCTTTAACAATTGTTTCTTTGGAGCCGCCTAATTCACTTGCAACAATTGGCTTTTCCATTGATTGAGCTTCTACAGAAACTCTACCAAAGGCCTCTGGTTCTATTGAAGCAGATACGATTACATCTGATAAAGAATAAGCAACAGGCATTTCTTTACAATTTTCTACAAATCTTATTTTATTATTTAAGTTATATCTTGATACTAAATCAACAAGTTTTTTTTTATAAACTTTTCTTCCTTGATCGGAACCTAAAAGAATTGTTTGAAAATCTGTTTTTTTATAATCTTCTATTAGAATATTTAAAGCTTCAATAAGTACTTCTTGTCCTTTCCAATAAGTTAGTCTTCCTGGCATAAGAATTGTTAATTTATTTGGAAATAGTTCCCATTCTTTCTTTAACCTCTCTTGTTTCAATACTGAAATATTCTTTTTATTAAAATAATCAATATTTATTCCTCTAAAAATTACTCTTAACTTTTTTTTCTTATTAAGATACTCATTATAATTTTCGTTTATATGTTTAAAAATAAAATTTGATCCAGCAATAGTCAATTTTGATCTGAGCATTACACTATTATAAAATTTTTTGATTTTATTTTTATAATTATATGTTCCATGAAAAGTAGTTATAAAATTTCTTCTAGTTAAAAAACAAGCTATAAAGCAAGACCAAGCGGGAGCTCTGCTTCTAGCATGAACAATATTAATATTTTTGATTAAGATTATTAAAGACAAAATAATTGCATTTAGAAATATCAAAATAGGATTTTTCGTATGCACAGGTAGTCTAAATACTTTTACTTTACTTTTTTTTATATATTTTAATAATTGTCCGCCTGATGTTGCTATAAAAGATGAGCAACTTTTTTCAGCTAAATAATGAGCAATATCATAACAGCCTGTTTCAGCTCCACCATAACCTAGTTTTGGAATTACTTGCAGAACTTTTATTTTAGATGCCATAATAAATGTTATATATTAACAAATTAATTAAATAACTTTACATGAAAAAATTTAAGTATCAAAAAATTTCAAAGACTAAAAAATTGAGATATATCCACAATTATTTCAAAGAAAAACTTTATATTGTTTTTTTACACGGCTTCATGTCTGACATCGAAGGCAAAAAACCTCAAGCAATCGAAAAATTTGCTAAAAAAAATAAATTGGGTTTTTTAACAATTGAATATTCTGGTCACGGTAAATCATCGGGAAAATTTACAAAAGGAAATATTTCAAGTTGGTCAAATGATGCAAAATTTTCAATTAAGAAATTTGTCAAAAAAAATAATTTTATCATCATTGGATCAAGTATGGGAGCATGGATAGGTTTAAATATGTTCAAAACATTTAAGGATCAAATTAAAGGGTTTCTGGGAATAGGCTCTGCTCCAGAGTTTCTAACAAAGTTAATGTGGGATAAATTTCCAAAGAAAATAAGAAAAGAGATTGTAAATAAAGGGATTACAAATATAAAATCTGGTAGTTATGAATACCCAATTACTTACCAATTAATCAAAGATGGAAAAAAAAATAAAGTTTTACAAAAAAAAATAAAATCAAAAATTAAAGTTACAATGGTACATGGTGAAAAAGATGAGGTGGTCCCAGTTATTTTTTCAAAGAAAGTATTATCTATTTTTAATAGAGCCAAAAAAAACTCGTAATTATAAAAAATGGGGATCATAGTCTATCAAGTAAAAAAAATTTAAAAAAAATTTTATTTGAATTAAGAAGATTGATTATTGATATACTTTAAACCTTCAACAAAAGTTGGATAATTTAATTTAATTTTAAAAAAATCTTTCATTTTTTTGTTACTAACCTTTTTAGAGTCATTATAAAAATTTTTTAACATTTCATTTTTTATTTCTGTGTATTGAATAGTTTGAGGTTGTTCACAGCCTAACATTTCAATAGCAAATTTTGTCACTTCCTCCATTGAAGCTGGTTTATCGTCAGAAATATTAAAAACTTCACCTTTTTTAAAATTTTTTATAGATAGAAATAAAATTTTTGCTATATCTTCAACGTGAATTCTAGAAAAAAATTGATTTTTTTTTTTTATTATTTTAGCTTCCCCACTTTTTAACCTATTTAAAATATTAAAGTCTTTAGAATAAATTCCTGACAATCTAAAAATTTGCACTGGAGCATTAAATTTATTAAATAATTTTATCCAAGATTTTTCAGATTTTAATCTATTAATTCCATTAAGAGATGTGGGATTAGTTTTGCTCTCTTCATTGACCCATTCTCCATCGTGATTACCGTAGACACTAGTGGCAGATAAATATGTAATCCATTTAATATCTTTATTGATAAATTTTTTTTCAAAATTTTTTATCACAATATCTAAATCATTTACTGGCGGAATTGAAACTAAGATATAATTTGCTTCTTCAAGTCTTTTATTTAAATCTATATCAAAGTTTTGCTCGTTAAATAAAAAATTTTGATACTCGATATTTTCAAAAAATTTTTTTCCTGTTTTGCTTCTCGAAGTTGTAGTAAGATTAAAGTCTACTTTTTCATACTTTAGCAATTTTACAAAATTCATTGCCACTTGCCCAAAACCAAAGCAAAATAAATTCATTTTTTCCATTTATAACCAGCAAATTAATTGACCGCTTTGAGTTTGAATTGATTTACTTACATCCAAACCAGATTCTTCTACTGCGTGCTTGACGCCTTCTTGATTAATATTGTTATAGTCATCAAATAATAAAATTGCATTATTTGCAAGCTTAGGTTTTATAAATTTTATTGCTTCTGAAGTAGGAACAAATAAGTCAAAATCAAAGTGGACGAATGAAAATTTTTTTGAACCAATTTCTTCTAATATAGTTTTTTCAATTATGTCCGGAAAATAACATTTAACTATTTTTACTTTACAGTTTTTCTTCTGTAAAATTTCTTCATTTAATTTTAATTCTAATTTACTGAAATCGAAATTATGAAATCGCGTTTTTTTTGTAAATGGTTTATACATTCCTTGATAGTGAGGATCAAAATCAGTAACTTTATTTTTAATTTCTTTTGCATAATATCCAAAACTATCTAGGGCAAAAATATTTGTATTAGGTTTAACAAATTTACTAATTGTAGTAAGAGTGCCCCCTCTATCTACACCAAATTCTATTAAATTTGTCTCTTGCTCTTTAAAAATTGAGTTATAAGTCTTCGTTAATTGATAAATTGTAAAATTTCTCTCTTTATCCTGAGAAGTATTTGCTTTTATACTTTTCCAATTATTCAAAAACTCATCTGGATATTTAATATCAATTGCTAAAAAATATTTCCTCAAGAACCAAAAAAAATCTGAAAGCACCAAAACTATCTTCATTTGAATATTTTCAGAGAATAATCTGCCTACTAAAGACCTTATATTTTTAAAAATCATTTATTTTATATATTTCCCAATGTTTAAACTTTTCAAAAAAACGATATTTTGAAATAATAAATTTGTTAACTAATTTTAAATTATCACTATTGCTACCATATAGATCTACATTTGAATTATAAACAATAAAAGAGGGTTTTTTTAAAGCTATATCTTGGATCAATTGATTTTGAATAATTTCAGGAGTTGCAGTATACATTAAATAAAATTTAGAGCATGATGGTTTTTTAAGAAAATATGTCAATGCCACTTCATGTGTAAAAAGAGTAATACACTTATCTAAAGAAGTAATTTTTTTATAATATGAAATAAAATCGTTATAATCTTGGTTCAAAAAAATTTTATCATCATAATTTATAAGCTTATTTATAGACGAATATGAATGAATTATATTTTTGACACTCTTATTTTCATATTTTTTATCTATAAAAGATGAAAATAAAAATAATATTATAATTGAGATATTAATATAGTTTTTAATTTTTATTTTATTTTTTAATATAGAAAAAATTAAATATAATAGGATTGAGAAAAAAGGAAGATATATAAAACTTTGAGCTACTCTAATATGAACACTATCAGAACGACTTAAACCATATTTAAAGTAGATTAAACCAATTAGAAACAAAAAAAAGTTAGAAATTAAAAATAACAAATTTTTTTTATTTAAATCTTTTAAAAGATAAATTATTGCTGTTCCGGTAATCAAAAAAATTAATAAAGCTCTTGTAGATCTAAAGTCACCTGAAAAAGGTGTTGGAAATATAAGTCCTTGAATATATTCAATTGTAGAAAAAATTAATAATGTGTTATCTAAAAATGCTTTAAACTCTTCTCTGGGAATTATTAAAATAATTAATCCCCAACCAACTAATATTGAAAAAATGAAAAATATTAAATTTTTAATCTCAAGTCTTATAAGAAAAAAAAATGCTAATATCAGGCTAGTTAAATTTATATAGGCACCTACATCTATATACCAAAAAAAACTAGCGCTTGAAATTAAACCTAAAACAAGAATCGATTTTTTTGATCCATAGTTAGAAAAAAATGTTAGTAGAAAAAAAATAAATAGTAGTAGTAAAAGAGATCTTATAATAAAGACTGGCTCACCGTAACTAGTGAAAGATAGAAATATAATACTTAAAAATGAGAAAAATAAAATCTTTTTATTATCATCAATATCAACTAATTCCGTAATTTTTTTAGATATCATCAAAAGTAAAATTTTATTAAGAAGAATTATAAATAGATGAAAAAAACGAACTGCACCAACTGACTCAATGTCAAATATTTTCCAGATTAAATATGGATGAAAATTTCCAAAAAAACCTCTGCCAACATAAGATGATAACCAAAATTCATTATTGAAATTGGAATTTTGAGATGCTGATAACCATAAACCTTCATGAAATATGTCAGACAAATGATTATAATTTTCAAAATCTAATGTAAAAAATTCGAATAGTAATATTATTAAAAAAATAAAAAAGTATTTATTTAGTATTTGATTTTTTTTTTTAACACTTTTGTAATTAAAGATAAAAAGATTTTTAATATTACTAAAAAATTTTTTTTCAATTATTTGGAAAAAAAATATTAACGTTAAAAAAGGAATGCTTAAAAATATTATAAATCTTAAACTATCATTTAATGGGTTATGTAAATTTTTAAGATAGTCCTCCCCAGCAATTTGATTACTAATATCATAAGGGATCTTGATAAATTCCCAAATTATAGTTGCAAAAAATACTGAGGAAACTAACAGTACTAAAGGTAAAATGTATTTTTTCAAAAATTAGCTAGCTTTTTTGTTATTAGTTTCCATTGTAATTGGATTATCTAATTTATCAAGCATTTCAATCGGACAAACTTGTTTAAATTTTTTCAGCTCTACTTCAAAATTTTGTAAAATCTTTTTTGCAACTATTGAATTAGTCTCAGTGTAAAATTTTTCTAAATTAGTTTTTACAAAATTTTTCCAATATTCTGTTTGTATGTTTTGCCAGACAACTGACGTTGGGTTAACATAATTTTCGAAAGTATTTTTCTCATCAAAAACAAATGCCATGCCCCCTGTCATTCCAGCAGCAAAATTATCACCTACTTGACCCAAGATTATTGCTGTTCCACCAGTCATATATTCACATCCATGTGCTCCACAACCTTCAATAATTGCTGAACTTCCTGAATTTCTAACTGCAAATCTTTCTCCTGCTTGACCAGACGCATAAAGTTTCCCTGAAGTTGCTCCATACAAAACTGTATTTCCAATGATTGTATTTTCGTTGGAAATTAATTTATTTTTAGAAGAAGGGTAAACAACTATAGTACCTCCAGATAAACCCTTGCCCACATAGTCGTTGCTGTCACCTTCTACTATTAACTTGATTCCTTTAGCTAAAAAAGCACCTAAAGATTGCCCTGCAGAACCTTTTAATTTTATATTGATTGTGTTTTCCTCAAGTTTACCATCACCAAATTTTTTATAGATATAATGAGATAGTCTGGTACCTACTGACCTAAAAGTATTTTTAATCTCATAGTCAAAATTTATTTGTTTGTTTGGTTCAATTTTTTCACAAATATCATCCCATATTTTTTCATCTAAGGTGTGAGGAACTTTATTAATAATTTTATCTCTGCAGTATCTTGGGTTGTCTCCGGGGTCTGCTTGAACTAATAAAGGGTTTAAATCTAAATCATCAAGATTCGAAGCTCCTTTATTTGCTTGAGATAGTAAGTCAGTTCTGCCTATGATTTCATTTATAGATTTATAACCAAGTGAGGCAAGTATCTCCCTAACTTCTGTGGCTACAAAGGTGAAAAGATTTACTACTTTCTCTGGGGTCCCATTAAATTTTTCTCGTAAAGATTTGTCTTGACTGCATACACCTACTGGACATGTATTTGAGTGACATTGTCGAACCATTATACATCCCATCGCAACTAGTGAGGATGTTCCCATTCCATATTCCTCTGCTCCCATCATTGCTGCTATAACAACATCTCTACCTGTTTTAAGACCTCCATCAGTTCTAAGAGTTACGTTGTGTCTTAAATTATTAAGTGTTAAAATTTGATTGGCTTCAGTTAGTCCCATCTCCCAAGGAATACCTGCATACTTGATACTAGTCTGAGGACTAGCGCCAGTTCCACCAGAGTGACCTGAGATCAAAATAATGTCAGCTTTTGCTTTCGCAACACCTGCTGCAATTGTTCCTATGCCTGTTGAAGCAACTAACTTAACTCCAATTCTTGCGTTAGGATTTATTTGTTTTAAATCATAAATTAATTGAGCTAAATCTTCTATAGAGTAAATATCATGATGAGGTGGTGGCGAAATTAATGTAACTCCTGGAGTTGAATGTCTAAGTCTTGCTATTTCATCTGTAACTTTAAAACCTGGTAATTGACCTCCCTCACCAGGTTTAGCACCTTGTGCCATTTTAATTTCTATTTCATTTGCATTATTTAGATAATCTATTGTCACACCAAATCTTGCAGATGCAATTTGTTTTACTCTTGAATTTGCTGAGTCGCCATTAGGCATAATCTTAAATCTTTTTGCATCTTCACCGCCTTCACCGCTACACGAAGCGCCTTTAATTCTGTTCATTCCGGTCGCTAAAGTTTCGTGAGCCTCAGCCGATAAGGCGCCATGTGACATACTCCCACTTCCGAATCTCTTTAAAATTTCTTCTAGAGGTTCAACTTCATCAAGATTAATTGATTTTTTTTTATTTTTAAATTTAAGTAAATCCCTTAAATTTATTGGAGGTAAATTGTGAATTCCGTCAGAATATTTTTTGTATAACTCATATGAACCTTTGCCTACAGCACTTTGCAGAAGATGTATTAGATTACCCTGATGCTGATGATCTTCCCCTGTTTTTCTATATCTATACAAACCTCCTATGGGCAAAGTAAATACATTTTTGTTAATAAATTTTGTATGTAACTCTTTAATCTTTTTTTCAATTCCAATTATTCCTATTCCAGAAATTCGAGATGACATACCTGGAAAATAATCTGATACAATGGCTCTACTTAGGCCAACAGCTTCAAAGTTACAACCGCCTCTATAAGAACTAATTACTGATATCCCCATCTTGGACATGATTTTAAGCAAGCCTGCGTCAATAGATTTTTTAAATTTTTTAATACAACTTTCAAAATCAGACTTGCCAAAAAGTTTTTTTTCAAATCTTTGATAAATACTATCGATAGCCAAATATGGATTAATAGTCGTAGCACCAACACCAATTAATACTGCAAATGAATGGGTATCTAAAGCGTCTGAGCATTCAACATTTACCGAACAATATCCTCTAAGACCTAATTTTACCAAATGGGAATGAATTGCTCCGACAGCTAAAATAGATGGTATACTAGCTCTCTCGCTTGAAATATTTTTATCTGAAAGAATTAATGCTGATGCTCCTTCTCGCACTGCTGTCTCACATTCATCTCTTAGCTCTTCTATTCTTTGTTTCAATGAGGATATAACTGGAAAAGTACAATCAATATTCCTGATTTTTTTTGAGAAAAGTTTTTTAAATTTTTTAAACTGAGAATTAGTTAAGACTGGACTATCCAAAACATAGATATCCTCTTTAGTTAAATTATCAAAATCCAAAATATTTCCAAGATTTCCAAATCTTGTTTTTAAACTCATAACTTTATTTTCTCTCAAGGAATCAATTGGTGGATTTGTAACTTGACTAAAGTTTTGTCTAAAGTAATGTGAAACAGGTCTAAAATGACTTGATAAGACTGCAACAGGTGTATCGTCACCCATCGATCCTGAAGCTTCTTTACCCTCTTCTGCCATCGGATGAAGAATTAGCTCTAAATCCTCAATGCTTAAACCTGATAAGTATTGTCTCTTTTTTAATTCTTCCCCGTTAAAAACTGGTTCTTCACTCTCAACTGAAATTTTTTTCTCTAAATCAATAATCTGTTTGTTGTATTTTTTATAATCCTTAGCTAATAAATCTTTAATTTCTTTATCTTTAAAAAGCTTTCCTTTTTTTAAATCAATTGCAATAATCTGGCCAGGACCTAGTTTCCCTTTACTTAAAATTTTTTCCTCAGGTATCTTAATCATACCAGACTCAGATCCGGCAAAAAACAAATTATCAGAAGTAATTGTAAATCTTAATGGTCTTAATCCATTTCTGTCAGTAGCTGCTAAAACCCATTTTGAGTCTGTAGCACAAATAGCTGCGGGACCATCCCAGGGTTCGATTGTACTATTTAAAAAATTAAAAAAATCTTGATGATTTTTTGGAACTGTCTTGCTTCTCTTTGACCATGAGTCTGGTATCATCATTAATTTAATTAGTGGTGCTAGCTTTCCAGAATGTGTTAAAAGTTCAAAAACATTATCAAGCGCACCTGAGTCAGACGAACTTCTTATTACGGGTTTTAAATCTTTTACATTTTTAAAAAGTGAGCTTGACATATCTTGTTCGTGGATTTTCATCCAATTAATATTTCCCTTTAGAGTATTAATTTCTCCGTTATGTGCTAGCGTTCTAAAAGGTTGAGCCAAATCCCAGCTGGGGAAAGTATTTGTTGAATATCTTTGATGAAAAATAGCAAACCTTGAAGTTAAATTCTTGTCATTTAAATCTGGATAAAATTCTGACAAAAGCTCTGCTAAAAACATCCCTTTATAAATAATTGATCTAGAGCTAAAAGAACAAATATAAAAATTTTTAAGTTGGCTTTCTCTCGCTAATTTTTCAATTTTTTTTCGTGTTTCAAATAAATTACGTTCAAGATCGTTTGTAGACAAATCTTCATTTTTTTTAAATAAAACTTGAGCAATTTCTGGCCTGTTTTGCTCTGCTGTTTGACCTAAAACACTTGGATTTATGGGCACTTGCCTCCATCCATAAATGTAATAGTTTTCTTCTAGAAGAGTTGACTCAATAATTTCTCTACACTTTTCTTGATCTACATAATCTGTTCTAGGTAAAAAAATCATACCTACACAGATTCTTTTATTTTCATCAGGTGTATGCCCTGTAGCTAAAATCTTTTCATGAAAAAAATCTGGAGCTATCTCAATTTGTATTCCGGCTCCATCTCCAGATTTTCCATCAGCGTCGACGGCTCCTCTATGCCAAATTGCCTTGAGAGCTTCAATACCATATTCTACGATTTTTCTTGATTTTTTTCCATTAGTAGACGCAACGAGTCCTACACCGCAAGCATCATGCTCCATTTTTGATTCGTAAGAATAATTATCTATTAATAATTTTTTATTTTTTTTATATCTACTCATATTAAGCAGCTTCCTCAGATTTTTCTTTTTTATTTTTGTTTTGTAAATACTTTTTAATTTCCTCTGCAGCATCCCTTCCATCTCTAATTGCCCACACTACCAAAGATGCTCCTCTAACGATATCTCCAGCAGCAAAAATCCCATCTAAATTAGTTTGCATTGTTTTTAAATCTATTTTAAGCGTACCCCATTTTGAAATAGCTAACTCTTCAGCATTAAATAATTTGGGTAAGTTTTCTGGATCAAATCCAAGAGACTCAATTACAAGGTCTACGGGCATTTTAAATTCAGATCCAGGCTTTACAATCGGTTTTTTTCTCCCAGATGAATCTGGCTCACCTAAAGTCATTCTGCTTACTTCGACTTCATTAACTTCATTATTTCCTAAAAATGTTTTAGGACTCGTCTGCCAAATAAACTCAACTCCCTCTTCTTCTGCGTTACTAACTTCTCTTGCAGAACCAGGCATATTTTCTCTGTCTCTTCTATAAAGACATTTTACTGATTTAGCATTTTGTCTTATAGCCGTTCTTACACAATCCATTGCAGTATCGCCTCCTCCAATAACAACAACGTTTTTACCTTCTGCGTTTAAAGTTCCATTATCAAATAGTTCAACTTTATCGCCTAGTCCTTTTTTGTTAGATGCAGTTAAGAATTCCATTGCTGGAAAAATATTTTTTAAATTATGCCCCGGAACATCTATCTTTCTTGCTTTGTATACACCTGTTGCAATTAGTAAAGAGTCATGTGTTTTTTTAAGATCATTAAGTGTTTTATCTTTACCTACTTCAAAGTTTTGAACAAATTTAATTCCACTCTCTTTTAAAAGTTTAGTTCTTCTTTCCACTACAAATTTTTCTAATTTAAAGTTTGGAATTCCATAGATTAATAAACCTCCTGGTCTATCGTATCTGTCATAAATTGTAACTTGATATCCTGATTTTCTTAATTCTTCAGCACAAGCCATACCTGCAGGCCCTGCTCCAATTATACCTATGGATTGCTTAAGTTCTTTTTTTACTTTAAATGGTTTAACCCAGCCTTTTTCCCAAGCTGTGTCTGTTATGTATTTTTCAATTGAACCAATAGTTACTGTACCATGACCTGACTGTTCGATAACACAGTTTCCTTCACATAGTCTATCTTGCGGACATATTCTTCCACAAACTTCAGGCATGTTGTTAGTGCTTTGTGATAATTCGTAAGCTTCTTGTAGTCTTCCCTCAGCTGTAAGTTTTAACCAGTCAGGTATATTATTGCTTAGCGGACAGTGTATCTGACAAAACGGTACTCCGCATTGCGAGCATCGGCTGGACTGCTCCTTTGCTTTACTATTAATAAAGTCGTCATAAATTTCCTTAAAATCTTTATTTCTTTTACCAATCTCTCTTTTGACAGGTGTTTCTTGTTTTAGATCAACAAACTTTAATAATTTTTTACTCATAAGAAATATAAATAGTTAAAATATTATAAATTAATAGTAATTTTAGGTAAATAATATTTACCTAATATATCAAAAAACCCTATATTTGGTGAAAAATATTTGCATACCTGTTATGCATTTGATGATGTCATCAAAAAAACAATCATTAATTTTAAATAATACAAATGATTGAAATTTTAGCTCTTTCATTAGTTCAAGGAATTACAGAATTTATACCTGTGAGTTCATCATCGCATTTAATAATTATATCAGAATACCTTAAATTTAGTGAAGCTGATTTAACAATAGATATCAGCCTTCACATTGGTTCTTTTATTGCAGTAATTACATATTTCAGAAAAGATTTAAGTGATTATATAAAAAATAAGGATCTCTTCTTGAAAATTATAGTCTCATCAATTCCAATAATGATAGTTGGTTATTTACTTGTAAAATCAGAAATAATTAATCAATTAAGAAATCTTGAGGTAATTGGATGGACAACTATTATATTTGGAATTTTTTTATTTATCTCAGACAAATTTGAAATTAAAAAAAGTATAGAAAAGGATTTTAGTTTAAAGTCCGCAATTGTAATCGGAATATTCCAAATTCTATCACTTATACCAGGGGTGAGCAGATCTGGCATAACTATTTCTTCTTCTAGATTATTAAATTTCAGCAGGTATGATTCTGCAAAAATTTCTTTTTTACTTTCTATGCCTACATTAGCGGCAGTAAGTTTTTTTGGTTTAAAAGAAATTTATGATGTTGAAAAATTAGAATTTTCGTTACTTAATATTTTATCAATATTTTTATCTTTTTTATTTTCTTATATTACTATAAAATATTTTCTAAAATACATTAAAAAATTTAGTTTAAATCTTTTTGTGATGTATAGACTTGTATTAGGTGTAATTATTCTTATTGTAGCATACTTATAATATGATTGTGAGACCAAGCAAAATTATCAAAACAACAATAAAAAAAAATACCACGGCTTTTTGTAATGATATATTTAATTTCATTTTTTAATGTTTAATAAATTTTTTTCTATAAAACAATAAATTAAAGTAAAAAGATACTTAGATCTTAATTCTTTTATCTTAAATTTTGCTTTTCCTTTTTTTCTACCTGTCCAATTAATTGGAATAACTTCGTAATCGTATCTCCTTGAAATTATCTTCAAAGGAATTTCAAGAAAAATATTGAAGCTCTCTGATACCAATGGTCTTATATCAACTAAAGCATCTCTCCTATAAATTTTAAACGCATTAGTATAATCATTAAATTTATTCCAAAAAATTATTTTTACAAAAAAATTAAAGATTCTGTTCAAAATTAATTTTTGCAAAGGGTAATCTTTAACTTTCGAACCTTGGATAAATCTTGATCCAAGAACGGCATCTAATTTTTTTCTATCCATTATGTTATTATATTTTATCAAGTCTTCTATATGATCTGATAAATCTGCCATCATTATAGCTACCCTTTCTCCTCTCGATTTTTCAATCCCGAGATTAATGGCTCCTCCTAGTCCTTCTCTTTGATTATCATAAATTTTGAATTTATCATTATTTTGAAAAAGATTTTTTGCTTTGTTAAGAGTGCCATCGTTGCTAAAATCATTAATTATAATTACCTCATAATCAATATTTGAAAGATTTGTGCTAAAATATTTTAAAATATCTTGCAGGTTTTCTGCTTCATTTTTCGCTGGTATAATAATCGAAAGCATAACTTTGTTTATTTATAGCTATTAGTAGGGTATTTGTTTAATTATGAAAATACTTATTACAGGTGGATGTGGGTTT
>MDSV01016497.1_pt1 | contig 13091 bp, 12 predicted proteins | sample 810851 | NCBI WGS metagenome assembly MDSV01 (sample SAMN05326640, study PRJNA326480) | marine metagenome | isolation source: seawater | place: Atlantic Ocean: North East | collected 2012 | reverse complement strand
TGAAAATTTACAATCATAGCAGAGTATGTTTAATTTTTTTTTAACAGCTTTAGATAATAATTCTGAATATTCTGGGTCTATGTCAACAGCAATAGCAAATTGTCTACAATCTTCACGTTGAATAATAAAAGCAATATAGACCGCATAACCTTTCTTACTTGCTTTAATCAATTCTTTGATATGTTTAGCTCCCCTCGAAGTGACTGCATCTGGAAATTCTGCAATTTTAGATTTTCTTGCTAAAGTTACATTCTTAACCTCTATAAAAGCTTTATAATTTTTTTTAGTAATCAGGAAATCGAATCTAGTATTATCACCAAATTTTACTTCTGGTTTAATTATAATATTTTTATCAAATTCTTTTATAAGATTGTTTTTCAAAGCATCTAAAAAAATCTTATTTGTTAAATGGGTATTCACTCCAACTTTTGAGCCATTGTCTTCAATGATTTGTAGCGTGTATTTTAATTTTCTATCTGGATTATTTGATTTACTTAACCAGACTTTATTACCTTCTTTTAAAAGGCCTTTCATTGACCCAGTATTTGGACAATGTGCTGTTATTACTTTATTTTCAATCTGAACATCTACAAAAAAACGCTTGTATCTTTTTATAAATACTCCTGATATTAATTTATTCTCAAAGTTCATGTATAATTATCAATCTATGAAGAAAAAAGACAAAAAAGTAAATGCTGCAATTCTAATTATAGGCAATGAGATACTTTCTGGCAGGACCCAAGATAAGAATATTGCATTTATATCAAATTGGCTTAATTCAAAATGTGGAATATCAACAAATGAAGTAAGGATTGTTCCAGATTTAGAGAAGATAATAATTAAAAATATATTAGAACTATCAAAGAGGTTTAACTATGTGTTTACCACTGGAGGTATTGGCCCAACACATGATGATATAACCGCACTATCAATCTCAAAAGCTTTTAAGGTTAAGTACGAATATCATAAAGAAGCATTTAAAATTTTAGAAAATTATTATGGTAGATCTAAATTTAATAATGGTAGAAAAAAAATGGCTAAAATGCCAAGAGGGTCAAAATTAATTTACAACCCATCAAGTGCCGCCCCAGGATTCATTATTAAAAATGTACTTTCCTTACCAGGTGTACCATCTATTTTAAATTCAATGATTGAAAATTGTAAAAGATATTTAATTAAAGGCTCGAAAGTACATAGCAAAACTTTAAATCTTTTTACTGTTGAAAGTAATATTTCCAGACGATTAGGACTTATACAAAAAAAATATAAAAAATTTGTTGATGTAGGTAGTTATCCTTTTTTTAGACTAGGCAAAATAGGCGTTTCAATTGTAACTAGATCAACATCAAAAATAAAGTTAGAAAGTGTAAATCAAGATTTAATTAAACTAGTTAGGTCAAAAAAAATTGAAATATTAAAAATTTAAATCAATTTAAAAACATCATGCACGGTAATGGAGTTGATGTTTTTAGATTTATACATTATTTTACTATCTAAGACTTGGATCGAGTCAATGTTTGGTGCAAATTTTTCTGAATTAGTTGGCCCAAACAAGACAATCATAGGAATATTAGCTAACCCCATCATATGCATAACTCCATTATCAATTGATATAGCCAAGTTTAATCTAGAAGCTAATGCCGTAACAAGAGCCGGGCATGAAATATCTGAATGATGTTCAGGAAATAAAGCATTAGGTAACTTAGATTTAATTTTATTAACCAATTCAACTTTTTCTTTTTCAATAAAAAATACAGGTACCTGATTTTTTTCATCAATCTTTGTTGCAAGGTCCATAAAATTATTAATGGACCAACTTTTCTCTCTATAAATATTACCTTGTGTTATAGAAAAACCGATATAATTTTTATCAGGTAATAATCTTTTTGCTTCGGATTTATATTTTTCGTCCAGATCATTTAGACTAAATTTTGATATTCCAATATTTGAATTTAAAAAATTACTTAAATTTTGAAGATGATTTTCTGATGAATATTCTGCTTTTTTTGTACAAAATCTAAAACCATAAGTAGGTGAGTAAAAATGATCATGAGGTATTTTATTTAGAATTATTGTATTTCTTAATTTAGATTGTAAATCAATAATTAAATCTATTTTATCTAATTTTTGATCAATGGATTTTTTTTTAGAGACAAATTTTTTCTCTCTTATTTTAGCGCTCAGATCAATGAATTTTTTTTTAGCAATTAGGAAATGCCACCATCTGAAACCAAAATATTTTAAACCTAAATCAAGTGTTTTAATTTTAACATTATACTCTTTTAGTTTCCCTTCAAAATGATTTGGATGTGCTCCTAAATAAAAAAATTCACTGTCATTAAAATATTTTTGAAGACTTAGTATTAAGGTAATTAGTTGGATCGAGTCACCCAGTCCTCCACCAGAGTTATAAATCAAGATTTTTTTCATTAGATGAGTATACTTTATAAGATTAATAAAATAATATAAACGTCTTAACTGTTTAATGAAAATAAATATATATTTGTGATAAAATTTCAACAAAATTATGGTCTTCAATAAACTTACCAATCTAATCTTATTTCCAATTTATCATTTAATTCATAGAAATGTCATTTTAGGTTTTTTGTATAAGAAATTTATCAACTCATTCAATTATAAAAATTACAAATTTTTTTTAGATAAAAGGTTTATACCTTTAAGAAATTATTCAAGCTTTCTATTTAACACATATGAGTACAATGATAGGGCTTTAATCGAGAGAAATTTAGACAAGAGAAATAAATGTATTATAATTGGTGGGGGAATAGGATTTATTGCAACATTAGCTTACAAGTTGTCAAAAAATGATATTATTGTTTTTGAAATTAATAAAAAGTTAATTTCTACACTTAAAAAAAATTTAAAAATTAATAATTGTAAATTCAAATTATTATCAAACAATCTAACAATTAGAAGCAAAGAGAAGACAAAATGTTTTTATTTATCAAAAGATTTTTTAGACACTTCAAGCAAAACTAAAACAGAAAAAAAAATTGAAGTAAAAAATATTGATTATAAAAAAATTGATAGAGATAAATCTTACAACACCTTAATAATTGATGCTGAAGGCGACGAAGAGTATTATATAAAATCTTTGAAAAATTTAAAAAATATTAAATTTATTTATTTTGAATTGCATTATAATATTTTTAATAAAAATCAAATTGAAAATTTAATGCAGCTACTTAAGAAAAACAAATTTATTTTAAGAGACAGGTGTTTTAATTCTTTTTACTTCAGCAAAGGTGTATTAAAATGAAAATTATTGGAAATGGATTTATTGCCAAAAGTTTAAAAAAAGCGAAACTTAAATCTAAAAGTAATTATATTATTTATGCCGCTGGAATATCTAATTCAAAAACTAATAATAAAAAAGATCTTGAAAGAGAGAAGAAAGCATTTAAAAATTTTTCCAAAAATTTACATTCATCATCAATTATTATTTATATTAGTTCTTTAAGCGTTCTTGATAAAACTTTAAAAAATGAAAAATATGTTAAGAATAAACTGTTTATAGAAAACTTTTTAAAATCCAAAGTTGAAAGATTCATAATTGTTAGATTGGCACAAGTAGTTGGTTTCAATAAAAATCCAAATACTATAACTAATTTTTTTTATAATAATATTAAAAATCGAAAAAAATTTGTTCTTTGGGCTGATGCTAAAAGAAGCTTAATAGATATTGATGATGTTAAATTAATATTTAAAGAGATCGTTAAGAAAAATTTTAAAAAAAAATATATTTTGAATATATACAATCCAAATTCTATTAGCGCTAAAAATATTGTTGATATATTAAGCAAAATTTTAAAATTTAAACCAATATATAGGTCAGTTTATTTAAGGAAAACTTCTAAAAAATTATATGGTGTCAAATTAAAATTAAATAAATTTTCAAAAATTTTTAATAATAAAAACTATAATAAAAATATTTTATTAAAATATTATAAATGAAACTTTCTATTATAATACCAGTTTATAACAGTGAAAAAATTTTACCAATTTTATCACAATCAATATTTAAAAATATATCAAATGAGATGAAAAAATTTGAAATTATTTTTGTAAATGATTTTAGTCATGATAATTCCTGGAAAATTATTTCTAAATTAGCAAAAAAAAAAAAATATATTAAGGGAATAGATTTAAAAAAGAATTACGGACAACATTATGCAATATTTGTTGGTTTAAAATATGCAAAAGGTGAAAAAATTATTTGTATGGATGATGATATGCAACATGATCCCTCCTATCTAAAAAGTATATTTAAAAAACTGAAAGAAGGAAATGAAGTTTGCTATGTGAGGTATTTAGCTAGAAAACATAATATGCTTAAAGTTTTTATTAGCTGGTTAAACAATATCATTTCAAGCTACTTGATGTCAAAATCTTCAACAATTTACACTTCATCATTCAAGGGTTTTAATAAAATTATTAGAAATAGAATTATTAAAAATTCGTCAGATTTTGTTTTTTTAGATTATTGGATTATCAGTTATGGAAAAAAAATCAAAATTATAGATGTTAATCATAAAAAAAGATTAGAAGGAGATACCAATTATAAATTTAGACAATTAATTACTCTTTGGTCAAACATGATCTTTTTAATCGACTCAAGAAAAAGGAATTTTAAAACTTTTATAGTAATTATTTTAAAGACTTTCTTTCAATTGTTTCTAAAAAATTACATCAACTATAAAAAAAGTAGAAAAATATTGATTAGGTCAAAAACTTTTTGAAAATATGAATCTGAAATCTATAGAATCAAAAACTGATTTATTTTTTATCTCATTATCGATACTCATTTATTTGATTATCAATTATTTTTTTCACGTCGATATTATTGGAGTTTGGGAGTCTGTTTCTGTTTATTCTTCTTTAGAACCTGGCTCAGATACCATTCTTGGAAATATCCAAATATCTGCAGATACAACTGGCGGCCATGGTATAGGCTATCCTTTAATTTTATTTTCTCAGTATTTTGCAAAAATTTTTACAATAAGTTTTTCTTCGCTCAAGTACATTTTTTTAATTTATTCAATATTTTTTTTAATTTTTTATTATTATTCAATTAAATATTTTATTGATTCATACACAGCATTTTTTTCATTAATTTTGATAATAATAAATCCTTACTTTCTTTTTATGAGCACAATGGTTATTTCTCAACAATTTACCTTAACATTGATTTTTCTAAATATTTTGCTTTTCATAAAGTTTGAAAAAAACAAATCAATGTTTATGTTTTTTTTATTATCCACTTCAATATCTCTTCTGTTAATGAACTATATTTTAGGAAGGTATCTTTTAGTAGTAATTATATTTTATTTCTTTTTTAAATCTATTTATAAAAAATCATTTACCAAAGAAATAATCATCAAAAATACATTTTTATTTAGTAAATTTATTATATTTAGTTTATTTCTATTAATAATAATTTTTCCTCCTAATCTAGGGATTTTATTTTCTAAAAATCTTTTTTTACCTTTTTCAGCTTTATTAAAAGGAGGAGAGAGCGTTTTATATGAAAGCAATTTTTTAGAAATTATTTTTTTAAATATAAAATATATCACAAATACTTTTTTTTTAAATTTTAATAATCATTATGATTTTAATATTATTAATGGAGAGCCAACAAAAGTTTTTCCAATAATTTCAACTTTCCTTTTTATATATGGATTCTTTTTATCATTAAAAAATAAAAATTTAATTTTATTTAACCTACTTTTTATTACACTTTTTATATTAATCATTTTTTCTAATTCAATTATTGAAGATGGCAAGTTAGTAAATACATCAATAAGTGTTTATAGGATTTATATATTAATACCAATTTTGATTATTTTTGTAAGTTATGGACTTAAAAAGATTGCCGAGTATTTTTTTAAAAATTTCAAACGAAATCAGATAGTTAAAATATTAATGATGTTTTTATTAATAATTCTTAGTTTTAAAAATATTATTAATAGTGAAACAAAATACAACGAAATTGAAAAAAAATATTCTACAAATAATAATTTACCAATAGATTTTTTTGATAAAAATAATAAGCATTACAAATTTCGTGTAGAAATGGATTACCACATGAAAATTAGAACATTATCAATGAAACTGGCTAATTTTATTGAAAATCAAAAAACGACAGATAAATCAAATCCACAATATTTTTATTTTAATATAAATGAAGATTTAAAGTTTATGAAATATCCACCAAGATTAAAAAATGACAGTGTCACAAAATATTCCAAGCATGTTTTTTATACTCTATATCTCAATGATATTGGAAATGAAAATTATACTTATATTTATAAAACGGAGGATGAAATGAGTTTGTTTAAAAAAATTGAGAGTTATAAATATATAGAAGAAGCAAAGATAGAAGATTCGATAGATAAAATTATAGCAAAAAAAATAGTAAATTTCTTAAAAAGTTTAATTAATTTTAGTCAAACAGAAGAATCTTACAAAATCTACAAAGTGAATTTAAATAACAATTATAAAAATATTATTCTTTATAATGAAAAAGAATATTTGTTTGCAAAAAATATATTAGGAGTTGATGTCAGAATCATCAATTTAAGTGATTTAATAAGATAAAAGCACAACAAAGAATAAAAAATATAAGGATTTCAAGACTCATTGAAATTTCTTTTAAATTAAAGTATTTCATAGAAGTATAACTTGTTTTAAAGTATAGAGATTCAATGAAAAAGAAAAAAATTCATTTTATAGACCTAACACATCAATCAAGACTTGGTTTTGGTTCAGATACTATGCCGCTTCAACTGGGTTTGCTAGGAACATATTGTCTATCACAGCATCGTGATAAGATTGAAATTGACATATACAAATTAGTTGATGAGTTTGCAGAAGCAATAAAAAAGGAGGAACCTTTTATAGTAGCTGCTTCTAATTATATGTGGAACATTAATTTGACCTATGAAGTTATTAAAGTTGTAAAAAAAAAATATCCTAAAACAATAATTGTAGTGGGAGGACCAAATTACCCTGACACGGAACAAGAGCAAGCATCCTGGCTAAAAGAACACCCATTGGTAGATTTTTATATTTATCGTGATGGAGAATTACCTTTTGCTGATTTAGTTGATAATCTGCTTAAGGAAAATGATTTAAACACAGTAAAAAAAAAGAAACTTTTATCATGCCATTCGCTAATTGATTCTAAACCTTTTTTTGGAGAGTTATCACCTAGGCCTCGTGATTTATCAATAATTCCATCACCATACACAAACGGATTTATGGATAAATTTTTTGAACAAAAACTTTTTCCAATAATACAAACTAATAGAGGGTGTCCATTTAGTTGTACTTTTTGCACCGAAGGAGATAGATATTATTCTAAAGTTTCTAAACTATCATTTGACCGCAAAACATCAGAATTTGATTATATTGTCGAGAGAGTAAAGCATACAAAAACTCTAAGAGTAACAGACTCAAATTTTGGAATGTACAAAGAAGATGTCGAATTTTGCAAATATATTGGTGAAGTGCAAAAAAAAACTGGCTATCCTGAATATATATCTTGTAGCTCAGGTAAAAATCAAAAAGAAAGAGTGCTAGAGTGTAATACTTTAGTAAATAATTCTCTAAGATTAACTGCATCTGTACAATCATTAAATGAAGATGTTTTAAAAAATATGAAAAGAAGCAATATATCTTTGGAAGGAATTGTAGAAATGTCAGACGCAGTTAGTGATACTGATGCTCATTCCTATTCAGAAATAATTTTAGGATTAGCTGGTGACACTCTAAAAGCACAGAAAGAAAGCATGGAAGGTTTGATGAATGCAGGCATTAGTAACATAACTCAACATCAATTAACTTTGATTTATAGTACAGAGGCAAATTCACAAGAAACCAGAAAAAAATGGGATTTTAAAACTAAATTTAGACCTATTCAAAGATGTATCGGTGTTTACAATTTTAATTCAAAAAAAATTACAGCTATTGAGGTCGAAGAAATTTGCGTTGGAAATAGTAAAATGTCCTACAACGACTATTTGGAAGCTAGAAAACTTTATCTTGTAGTTGGAATATTTTATAATGATAGAATATTTGGAGAAATTCATGCGTTATTGAGGTTATTAAATTTATCAACATGGGAGTGGATAGAGTCGATTTTTAATAACCAAAATAAATTTTTGCCATCAATTAAAAAAATTTTTGATGAATTTATTTCTGATACAAAAGCTGAATTGTGGGATACCCCAGAAGAATTAATGAGAGATGTAGAAAAAAATGTAGATCAGTACCACGAAGGTAAAATTGGAGGAAATCTAATATATAAGCATCGATCAAAAGCTATAATTCACAATTTTTCAGATTTACATACCATTGCTTTCGATAATTTGAGAGAGTATCTAAATAATAAAAACGTTAAAGTTGAAAAATTAGTTGATCAACTTCAAGAATTTTCTAAATGTCAAAAAAGTAATATTTTTGATACTAATATAAATGTTACACAAAGCTTTGATTATGATTTGATTAAAATGATTAAAGATGCTGCTGAGATGAGAAAAGCTAAAGATATAAAAGCGATTAAATATCCAGTGAAAATTAACATTAGTCATTCAATGAAACAAAAGGAACTGATAGAGAGACAGCTAAAGTTCTACGGAAAAGATAGTGCAGGACTATCTATGTTGATTTCAAGATTCCCTTTAAAAAGATTTTATCGAGAAGCAATTCAGATAGTAAAATAAATTAGTTTAATTTATGAAGAAATTAATCTTAGTAATATTATCTGCATTAATATGTCTACCTTTACAAAGCAAAGAACTAGAAAACTGTAAGTGGAAAAATAACAACGGTAAACCTTGTTTAACTATTTTTTCTGCTCCCAACACTTCTGAAAAAAATCAAGATAGTCTAGGAAAAATAGTTATAACAAAAAAACAAATGATAGAATCCGGTTACAAAGATGTAAGAAATGTTTTAGAACATGTTGCAGGTATTGATGTATACGGCGATGGGCCTACGGGACAAAAAACTTCAATATTTATGAGAGGAACAAATTCAAATCACACATTAGTTTTGCTTAATGGAATAGCTATCAATGACCAGAGTTCTCCAAAAGCAATGTTCGATTTTGGCTATGATTTTTTACAAGGATTACAACAGATTGAAATTTACAAAGGTGCTAGTGGAGCCATCTTTGGGCCTGCCGCTATCGGTGGTGCAATAAATTTTGTTACAGATATTAACTATGAAAATAGTACCTCGTTTAGTGTTTCAGATAAACGTAATAACTCTATTGATGGAAATTATACTTATATTACAGATAGCGGTTGGCACCATAATATTAAAGGTGGATCTTCACAAGTTGAGCAAATTTCTGCTCAAAATAGCAAGCCTGATCTTGACGGAGCAAAAAATTTATCTCTTAACTATAACGCTCTGAAATTCTTATCGGATAATTTAAAATTTAAAGGAACTGGTTACGTAAGAAAAACTGAAACTGGATATGATAAATCTTCAGACGAATATGCGTCAGGTACAAATATTATGTATGCTCTTCAATCAAGTTTAGAAAATAAATCAGAAAAAAAACTTGATTCTTTGACTTCGCATATACATGTTTATGATCGAGTTTATGATGAAGCAGAAAAAAATAAATACTACTCTCAAGCTTACACTCTAAAAGCTGAGAGAAAAGTAAGCTCATCAGATAAACTTTCTTACGGATATGGTAGTGATTATAGTTACAACAAGGGAGACTTTCAGGTATATGGTACGTACGGCAATTCAGCTAAAGGACATTCTGACAATCTAGGTGTTTTTTCTAATGTTGGGTATAAATTAGATGATACAACTATTTTATCTCTACACACTAGAGGAGATTCTCATAAATACAGTGGAGAGAATATTACCTATAGATTAAATGCCACTAAACTAATTGATAAACTCACATTAAGTTTGAGTGAAGCGACAGGTGTAAGGCACCCTGATTTATATGTTTTACATGGAGGAAATCCTGGATCTTCTTATTACAATGGATCATTTAAAGCGATGTTAACTACTAAGCCAGAAACAAGTTTAACTCGTGAATTTTCTGCTAAATATAATTTATCTGATAAAATTTCTTTTGGCACAACAGCTTATAAGGGATCAGTTTCAGATGTATTAAATAGAAGTAATTCTAGTGGAGGCTACAATGAAACACTTAATATAAAACAAGAAGGAGTGGAGAGTAGTTTAAGTTTTAAAGGAGATAAACAAAGACTTACTTTAACAAACGTATTTTCTAAGAGTTCAGAAGGAAATGGGAGACCCCAACTTAGAAGACCAGAAAAGCAGTATGGAGTTAATTATAATGCTAAATTGAATTCAAGTTTTACTGGTTTATTTGGTGTAAATTTTAATTATAGACACGCAGGTAAAGCAGAGGATTGGGTAGGATATGTTAGGAAAAAAGTTGATAGTACAGATATAATGAATCTATCGCTCTCTAAAGAATTATTTGGATTTGAATGGACATTAAGTAGTACAAATTTAACAGATGAGTACTACCAAAAACCTTATGGTTACAATCAGGAAGGTAGAAAATTTAATCTATCTCTTAGATCAAAATATTGATAGTTTGTAATTACAATCTATGAAAAAAAACATATCTATATCTCTTGGAATATTTTTATCTCTAGCCATTAGCAGATTTATTCCACATCCACCAAATTTCACCAGTCTTATTGCGCTAAGCTTCTATGTTCCTGTGTTTTTTGGTTTAAGATTTTTACCTGTTTTATTAATAAGTTTTGCAATTACAGATTTTGTTATTGGGTATCACACCGGAACACATTGGACATGGGGTAGCGTATTGTTGATAGGTTTTATGTCAGTATATTTTACGAATAATTTTTTATCAAGGATGTCAGGAGCGTTATTAGGAGCTTTAATATTTTTTGTAGTAACAAACTTTGGTGTGTGGATTAATGGTATGTATGGATATAGTTTGGCAGGATTTATTAGTTGCTACGTATTAGCTATACCGTTTCTTGCATATAGTTTAATTTCAACATTATTATTTTCTTTAATAATTGAGTTTATTTATTTTTTGAACCCTTTTTTACATACTCAACGACTGAAATAGTGTCTGCTTTATTTATTAGACTAGAATAAAAAATTAATACAAGCCAACCTATTATAGACCATCCAAAGAAGGTATTAAGCCAAAAAACTGATGTTTTATTCTTGATGTTTCGTACTTCAGCAATCAAAAATGGAATATAATAAATACAAAGCAATATAGTAACAGTTAATAGTATAAAAAAGTATTCCATTTTTAATATTTTTATAATATATCTTTATTATGAAAAATGGAATTTTAAAATCAAAATTTTTTATATTATTCCTTTTAACTTTTTTCTTTTCATTACCTACACTTCATTCTTCAGAAGATAGTATAGCAGGTATAAATATTGAATGCCGAGGAGATAGCCGATCGTCAATTTATCATAGTGGATTTAAATTTTTAGATGAAAAAAAAGTAGAAACTAAACATTTTATAGTTACAACCACAGATCAGGCTACTGGTGAAGAAAAAGAAAGAAGAGTATATAAACCAGATGAAGAGATAATAAAATTTTATGATTTTTATAAAGAAGGTGTGGTAAATTATAATTTATCAAAGTACGAAGGTCGCGATGTAGTATATATAGATTTAAAAGATGACTACATGTGTTCAAAATTAAATGGTAAACTTTTTAAATGTAACGAAAATGCTGGTATAATGAGAGATAACTTGGCTAGTAATTTATGGAACTTTGATCTGAAGTGTAATGTTGTAGATGATGCATTCGTAGATTTTGCTAAATATAAAAATTATAAAAAATACGAACCACTTAAAAAAAAGAACGCATTTTAATTAAAAAAATTCACTTATAAGACTTTTTCAATCATTATTTTAGTAAAGATAAAATGACTTCCAACTGGTACCTCTAGTTGCCCACCAGTTGCCCAAAGAAATAATATTTAAAGATTGATGTTGTGATATAGGTTGTGTTTAAATAAAACATTGGTATGTATAGAAAATTCATTAATGCCCTCGTGGTGAAATTGGTAGACACAAAGGACTTAAAATCCTTGCCCTTACGGGAGTGCCAGTTCGAGTCTGGCCGAGGGCACCAGAAAATTTATGACCGAAAAACATAAAAATATCTATAGTTTGTTATTTAATTCTTATTTTTACAATCTTTCACAATATATATTAGGTGCTACAAATTTTAGAAAAAAATTTATTAAAGATTTAAATATTAAAAAAAATGCAAAAATTTTAGATATTGGTAGCGGAACCTCGATAATTCTGAAATTTCTAAATGAACCTACATATTATGGTTATGATGTAAATTCTAATAATATCGATTATGCAAAAAAAAAATTTGGTGATAAAGGTATTTTTTATAATAAACCTTTTACAAAAGAGGAAGTTACTAAATTACCAAAATTTGACTATATTTTTTTATTTGGTTTTATTCATCATGTAAATGATGAGGAAATATTAAAATTATTAAAATTATTAAAAACTTGCTTGACTAAAGACGGTTGTATTTGTTCAATTGATGGTGTTATTGAAACAAATCAGAACCCTATAGCAAAATTTTTAATTTTAAAGGATAGAGGCCAATTCGTAAGAACAAAAGAAAGTTACGTAAAGTTAGCAAAAAAGATTTTTTCAAAATTAGATACAAATATTATTCACTGGAAGTTATTTCCTTATACTTATATGACTATGATAATGAAATGATGTTGAATTTTTTACATTATTTAATTTAAAAATGATTAAACCAGTAATTATTTCAGATACTAATAAAAAATCCTTAAGGATTAAGAAGTATTTAATAAAAAAAATCAGAACCAACTCAATTAAGAAATCAAACTTAGTAATTGTTATAGGAGGAGATGGTTTTATGCTTCAAACATTAAAAAAAAATAAAAGATCGTCAAATTTATTTTATGGGATCAACTCAGGTAATTATGGGTTTCTTATGAATAAGTTTTCAAAAAAAAATATTATTAAAAATCTATCTAAAGCTAAAATGATAAAAATTTCTCCT
>MDSV01071387.1_pt1 | contig 13092 bp, 13 predicted proteins | sample 810851 | NCBI WGS metagenome assembly MDSV01 (sample SAMN05326640, study PRJNA326480) | marine metagenome | isolation source: seawater | place: Atlantic Ocean: North East | collected 2012 | reverse complement strand
TTCTTAAATTTTGTTTTCATTACTAATTCAAAGATTTACATTATGGAGATGTATTTTTTTTTAAAAATGTTCTCTTTGTTCTTAAGAAATGCTCCAACATTTGCATACAATATTACCTATAAAATAATTTATAGTCTACTATTCCATATACTAAAAATGAGGAAAAAAGTAGTATTAATCAATTTACGTTTGGCTTTTAAGAATAAAAGCGAAGAATGGTACCAAAATACAATGCAGCGATGCTATAAATTTTTTAGTAAAGAATTTTTGGATTTTTTATCATTTCCAAAATATTATAACTTTTCAACTATAAAATTTAAAAACATAGAAGCATTATCTGCAGCGCACGCTGAAAAAAAAGGGGTCATTCTTGTTGGTTCTCACTTCGGATCTTTTGATAAATTATTCTATGCATTAAACAAAGAAGGATATGTTTTAACAGGTGTTGCCTATAGGCAAAACAATAATGGTGCAGATATTTTCTTTAAAGAAATAAGAGAAAATTTTATAGAGAATCAATTATATAAAGGCGGAGATATCAAACAATTAAAACATTCTTTGGTTAGAAATAATATTTTGGTTTTATTGAGTGATCAAGATGCAAAGAAAAAAGGGGTTTTATCTAAATTCTTTGAAATTGATTCATCAACTCATTCAGGTGCTGCTATCTTAAGTAAAAGAAATAAGAGTCCTATTATTTACGCAAGCATTACAAAAATAGGTAAAGAATACGAAGTGGAATTTGTAAAAATTGATACTTCTGGCAGCGTTAGCGATATTGTTCAAGAATATACATCAGAAATTGAAAAAACGATTATCAAAAATCCAGAGCAATATTTTTGGTTTCATAAGAGATGGAAGTCAGTTAGAGAATATATATGAAGAGGATAAAAGCAGAAGATCCAAAGTCACTTGAAATATTTGTGAAAGCATTAAGAAATAATCAAATAATTGCATACCCAACAGACACTATTTATGGTTTAGGCACAGACATAAATAATAATAAAGGTATTGATAGAATAAATTTGATAAAAATGAGAAAACAGCCAATGAGTATTGCATTAGGAAGCTTTGACATCATTAAAAATAAAATTAATGCTGATGAGAATATGTTATTAAAGATAGAAGAAATTCTTAAAGATGGTAGTACCTGTATAGCACAATATAATCCTGGATCTTTAAATGATAAAATTGCTAAAGACGGTAAAATAGGTTTTAGAATTCCTAAACACAATTATTTAAAATCTGTATTGAGGCAATATCAAAAACCAATTACCACTACCAGTGTCAACAAAACAGGTTCAGTACCGTTGTATACTCCGAACGAAATTGAAGAAAAATTTGGTGATAAAATCGATTTGTTAATTGATGACGGTATAATAAAAAATAATCCTTCAAAGATTTTTATATTTGATGGGGACGAAGTGAAACAAGTACGATAAATGAAACTAATAATTCTTCTTACTGTAAGCTCTTTGACATTAATGGCAAATGCTCCAAACAATCGTTTTGATTCAAAAGTAAAATATGAATATAATGTATATCTTAAAGTATTAAATCTAAAGCTCGGGCAAGCTTCCTTATCGATAAAAGATCCAGATAATATCGAAGGAATAAATGTTTATCACTTAAATTTTAATGTTCGAACTACAAGACTAGGAGATTCAATTTATAAAATTCGAAATAAAATTGATGTTTGGATCAATCAAGAAACTCTTAATGTTGTAAAGCAAAATAAAAGTATAAGAGAACTCCGAAAAAAGAGAAATTCTGAAACTATTATTAGGAATGGAAAAGGTGTCACCAATGGTAAAGAATTTGTTGTTAAAGAAAACAGTTTTGATCCTTATTCGCTAATATTAATCTTATCAGAATTTGACATAGCAGATAATCAATCAAAAAAATTTAATATAGTTGATGCTGGGAAAAATAGAGTGATAGAAATCAAAAACCTAGGAACTGAAATGGTTAAAACACCATATGGGAATAAACAAGGATATACTATGTCTCCAATTAATAATGGACAACCAGTTCTTAAAAATAAAGGTGATATGGAAGTCATTTATGTATCGATTAATGATATTTTAGTTCCAGCAAGAATATTGCTAAAACTTGGTGGCGGGGTTCTTGAACTAAGGCTTAAGAAAATACGCGAATAATATCATTAAGAAGTAAAAAAACCATTAATGATAATAATATGAACATGCCTATTGATTGAATTCTAATTCTTGCCTTTACTGAAAGCTTTCTTCCCATTAAAACTTCAATTAGTATTAAAGCAATATGTCCTCCATCCAGTCCAGGTATGGGTAAAATATTTATGTATGCAAGATTAACACTAATTAATGCCATCAAGAAAAGAAAGGGGACTAAGCCAGCTTGTGCTGCTTGACCCGCCATATCACCAATCATAATTACACTTCCAACCTCATCACGAGATACATTTCCTTGAAAAATCATTTTAAGAGATGATGTCATTAAAGTCATTGCCCACTTTGTTTCATTAAATCCATAAAAAATAGCTTGTTGAAAATTTAACTGAACTGGAACTTGAGATTTGGAAACTCCTAATGTACCGACCTGTTGATCAACTCTACCGGTGGATAAATTAGGTCTTGAACCAAGAGATGCTTTAAACGATAAAACTTTTTCGCTTCGTTCAATAATAATTGGTATTGTTTTATTAGGGTGCTTTTCAATGATTATAACTGCATCACTCCAAGTTTCAACCTCAATATTGTCAATAGATAGTATTTTATCTCCAGATATAATTCCAGCAAGTTCAGCAGGTTGTTCAGGAACAACGTAATCAATTGTTGTATCATTATTTTCTACCCTAGTATCACCTTGCAAATTTCCGATTAAAACAAATACGAAAAAGGTTAAGATCAAGTTCATTATTACACCTGCACTCATTACCCATATTTTTTGCAAAGCATTTTTTGATTCAAGTTCATCTTCAGAACCTTTGAAGTCGCTGTCCATGTTCTCATCAAGAAGACCTTTCATCTTTACGTAACCTCCCAAGGGTAATAATCCAATTGTATATACTGTTTCGGAAGGCGTATTAAATGAAATGAAAGTAGTAGAAAATACTTTTTTCCATTTAATTCTATTTTCATGAAAGGCAAAAAAGAATATATCAATAACTAAACCTTTTTTTGTTTTTGTAAAATCAATAAAATTTGGTGGCATACCTACTGAAAAACGTTCAACTCCAACACCAACGCTTCTTGCTGCCCAAAAGTGTCCTAGCTCATGTACAAAAACAATTACACCAATCAATACTATAAATGCTAAAATATATATCATTTTATCCTAATTTGAGTTCAAATATAATTGAATATTTTTATCTAAGATAAATAATTCTTTTAAAGAAGGTAAATCATCAGATTCAAATTCATTCACTACTTCTTTAATTAAAGAAAATATTTCATTGAAAGAAATTTTTTTCTCAAGGAACCTTTGCACAACATAATCATTTGCCATGCTCATTACTGCTACTCTATTGCCCCCTAAATTAATAAGCTCTTCAACAAGAGATAAAATTGGGTATCTTTCTAAATCAGGTTTTTTAAAATCTAAATTTAAGTTTTCAAAGTCTAAACTCCCAACAGAAGAGTATTTTCTCTCTGGGAATGTTAATGCGTACTGAATTGGTACTTTCATATCTGGCAAACCTAAGTGGGCTTTATAAGAACCATCAACAAACTCAACCATTGAATGAACAATGGATTGAGGATGAATAGCAATTTGTATTTTATCAAGTTTTATATCAAATAACCATAATGCTTCAATTAATTCTAATGCTTTATTCATCATTGTTGCAGAATCAATTGATATCTTTGCTCCCATATTCCAATTGGGGTGTTTAAGTGCTTGATCAGGTGTAATAGAATTAAACTTATTAATCGGCATTTCAAGAAAGGGTCCTCCGCTACCTGTAAGAATAATTTTCTTTAATTCTCTACGATTTTCACCATTTAAACATTGAAAAATTGCTGAATGTTCACTATCAACAGGAATAATATTAACATTATTTTTATGGGCTAGAGGCATAATAATGTGACCTCCTAATACTAAAGACTCTTTGTTGCTTAAAGCTATATCTATACCTTTTTTAATTAATTCTACAGTAGGTTGCAGACCAGCAGTGCCAACAATAGCATTAATTGCTAAATCTAAATTATCAAATGGAATATTACTCGAAGCGTTATTACCAGTTATAAGCTTGATGTTATTTTCTTTGCATAGATTGAAAAGATTATGGGAAGAATCAATAACGTCAATCGCAACAAAATTAGGTAAATATTTTTTTGTTTGTTCAATAAGGAGGTCTGCATTTGAATAGCAACTAAGCCCAAAAACTTTATGAGATTTATTTTTTGAAATTACATCTAATGATTGGATTCCTATCGATCCTGTAGAGCCCATTACAACAACATTTTTCATCAGAAGTATTAAATAATGCCTCGCTCACTTGATTTATAAAAATGAAGGATTTCATTGATATGCTTGCTATTAGAAAACTCTTCTTTGACTCTTACAAGAGCATCTGATTGATTTAAATCAGATCTAAAAAGGTACCTGTAAGCTTTTTTAATATCAGCTTTTTCATCCACAGAAAAACCTCTCCTGCTTAAACCTAAAGAATTAATGCCAGAATATTGAACAGGATGCTTACCAGCAAGCACAAATGGAGGTACATCTTGAACTAATTTCGAATTTGCAGCAACCATCACATGTTTTCCAATTTTGCAAAATTGATGTACATTACTTGCTCCACCTAAAATTGCCCAATCATCAATCTCAACATGTCCGCCCAATGCAACGAGGTTTACTAATATAACATTATTCCCAATAATACAATCATGCGCTACATGAACACCAGTCATAATTAGTACGTCCTTACCAATTCTAGTTTCTCCTGTTGCTTTTGTACCTCTATTTAAAGTCACAAACTCTCTAATAATTGTTCTATCGCCAATAATTAATTTAGAATCTTCTCCTCCAAATTTCTTATCTTGAGGAATTGCACCAATACTACTGTTATTTAGTATGTGGCAATCATTTCCAATCTCCGTAAACCGTGAAATGGTATTAAAATTTCCAATCTTTACATTGTCGCCAATTATGACATTATCTTCGATAACATTATAAGGTCCAATCTCTACATTTTTACCAATTTTTGCTTTGCTTGATATAATATTCGTTTGGTGTATCTTGCTAATTTTTAACTCCTATCTTTCAACCATTGAGGTTAAAAATTCCGCTTTGGCTATAAACTTATCATTCACTTGACAAGTAGTTTCAAACTTAAATGAATTTAACTTTTTGTTAACTAATTTTGCATCAATAATTATTTGGTCACCTGGTGTGACATTTGAATAGATCCTAAAATTGTTCACTTTTGACAAATAAACTAAATGATTTTTTGGATTCTCAATAAAGTCCAACATGATTAAGCATGCTGATTGAGCCATCGACTCTAATATTAGTACTCCAGGCATTATTGGTTTGTCAGGAAAGTGTCCTGAAAAAAAAGGTTCATTAATCGTAACATTTTTTAAAGTTTTAATTTCTTTTCTTTCCTTTTCCTCAATAATCTTATCAACAAGTAAAAAAGGATAACGATGTGGAATCATTTTTAATATGTAGTTGATATCTTTCATTTAAACTGATCCTTAAATTCTTTTCTCAATAATCTTGCGAACTCAACATTTCCTTTATGCCCGCTTTTGATAGCCGTAACATGTCCCTTTATTGGTTTACCGAGCAAAGCTAGGTCACCAATTAAATCTAATGTTTTATGTCTAACAGGCTCATTTTTAAATCTTAAATGTTGAGACTTATAAAGTCCTCGGGATCCTTGATAAAATTTAATTCCAAACTTATCCATAAAAAACTTTGCCTCGTCTCCATCAATATCTTTGTCAACAATAATAACAGCATTCCCTACGTTACCACCTTTAATCAATCCTTTTTTTGCTAATTCTGTGACTTCACTTAATAAACAAAAAGTTCTTGCTGGAGCAATTTGTTTTTCATAATTAGTATATGCATTTTGAATAGAGCTGTATTGTACGTCTAAATCATCCAAATCATATTGAATAGTAAAAGTGGTTTTGAATCCATCAAACGGAACTGCTAAAACTTCAACATCTTTTTCTTCATCATTGTAAACTACAGGCTTTGTAACTTCAAGAAAGTCAACTGGTGAGCTTTGTTCAATTATTTCGCCTTCTTTGAGTGCTGCAACAAAATCTTTAGAGCTTCCATCCATAACTGGAGGTTCTTTGCTATTTAATTCAATTAAAAGGTTGTTTACTCTCATCCCTGCACATGCTGACATAACATGTTCTGTTGTATGTACTCTTATGCCATTCTCTTCTATTGTTGTTCCGCGAGTTAAGTCTACCACATTATCAATATCTGGGGTTATAAGTTTATCCCCTTTATCATTTCGAATAAATTTTATGCCAGTATTTTCTTCTGCTGGATGGAAAGTAAGAGTACTTTGAACTCCGGTATGCAATCCAACTCCTGTACAAGAAACAGAATATTTAATTGTTTGTTGTTTTGGAGGCATTTTTTCTCAATTTCTTTTCAATAATACTAACTCTTGTTGATATAGCGTCTCTTTTTTGCTTCTCTTTTAGAGTCCTAGCTGGATTACCTGCATAAATTTCTTTTCCAGGCAAAGATTTTAAAACACATGATCTTGCTGCTATAACAGCCTCTTGACCTATCTCAATATGAGGACCAATATCACTTTTGCCAGCAATAGTAACATAATCTTTTATATGGGTGCTACCACCGATAAATACTCCTCCTGCTAATAAACAGCCTTTACCAATTTTTACATTATGTGCTATATGAACTTGATTGTCAAGCTTACAATGATCAGATATAATTGTATTTTGAACTGAACCTCTGTCAATGGTACATAAAGCTCCAATTTCAACATTATCACCAATTATTACAGATTTTATGTGAGGAATTTTATGGTGCTCTTTTTCAACGGTATGATAGCCAAATCCATCACAACCAATAATTGACCCTGAATGAATAATTGTATTTTTGCCAATGATAGAATTATCATATAAAACAACATTATCATATAAAATCGAATTATCTCCAATTTTCGAACCAGGATTTAGTTTAACTCCGTTTCCTATATAAACATTATTTCCAATAACTACATCCTTTTCAATTACTGAAAAAGCGCCTAAATGTAAATCATTTGGTAATTCAACTGACTTGTCTATAATTGAATTTTCAGATATACAATATTCTACCACTGGCCTTGAATCAAACATTTCTAATAGTTTAATCATAGACATATATGGGTTATTGACAATAATGCCACTATTGCCATATAAATCATCTTCATTTAAAACAATAAATGCAGATGCGTTTGAGGTTTGAACTTTCATTTTATAACTAGGCAAAAATGCAAAAGCTATTGAACCTTTAGACGCAAAACTGATATCATCAACAGAATTAATTATCAAAGTTTGATTGCCTACCAACTGCCCATCAATTTTTTCAGCAACCTCTTTTAAGGTAAACACGAGAAAAACCTTTATTCAGTTGTTTTTTTAAGCTCTGTTAATACATCGTCTGTTAAATCAATAGTTGGTTTTGTGTATAATGAGGCTTGCGTCCCATCAATTATCAAATCCATACCCTTTTGTGTTGCTACTGCATTTACTGCAGCTTTAAATTTTTCGACCAATTGAAATTCTAGCTGAGCCTGTTTTTGTGTTAATTCGCCGTTTGGTCCTAGCTTTGCTAGTTGATAGCTTTGCATAGAATTATTCATATCAACAATATCTTGCTCTTTAGCTTTTTTCAAATCTTCTGAAAGCATTAAACTTTGCTTTTCATATTCTTTGACCATGCTGTCAAGCTCTGTTGCCATTAATTGATACTCTTTTTGAATTATCTCTAAATCAGACTGAAGTTCTTTTTCAACTTGTTTAAACTCTTCATAGTTAAGCCTTATAGTTTCAGAAAAAACTACACCGATTTTTTGTTGAGCGAGTGAAAAACTTAACAACAACGCCATAAATAATATTTTCTTATACACTTTTATCTCCTTTTATTAAAAAGTTTGTCCAAAGGTTATAGTATACTCCCATCCTTGAGGACTACCATCACCGTTTATATCATCAAAACCATAACCCATATCAAAGCCTAATTTACCAAGACCTGGCATAAAAAACCTAACCCCAATTCCTGCAGACTTTTTCATTGAAATTGAATTAAATCTATCAATGTAAAATGGTTCTGTCAATCTTGATGTATTCCACACATTCCCCATTTCTCCAAATGCCATTAAATATATTACAGGGTTCTCAGAAAGAGGATATCTAAGCTCAGTAACAAGTCTACTTATTGAGTTTCCTCCAACCGCCTGTCCGCTTGTTGTCTGAGGTCCAATAGCATTATCAGGGTATCCTCTTAAAGCATTGCCATAAGGTATACCGTTCCCTCCCATTATAAACCTCTCGTCGAATGGTATGAAACTTTGCTCTCCACTATCTACACTTATTGGCTTTATGATACCAATTTTTGCAGAACTATATATAATAAACTTAGAAAACGATGGGGTAAACCATTCTAAATTAAGCACATGTTTTTGAAAGTTTTCATTTCCACCAAGAATTCCTCCGGATAATGTGCTATTTAAAGTAAAAGTTGATCCATTGGTTGGAAATTCTGCTCTATTTCTGCTGTCTCTAGAAAAAGATTGACTAATACTTATTCCTCTTGTTTTATCTAGTCCACCTATATATTGATTAATATCTTCTTGAGTCCCTTCATATTGTTTTTGCATATACTTAACAGACCACATAACTCTAAAAAAATCATCTGGCCATTCTAATCTTCTACCAAAGCTTGCAACTGCTCCTCCAACTGTAAAGTCTAGAGGGAAAAAATAATTTGTTGAGGATCCTCTAAAGGAGTAAAATACTGACACTCCAACTAAGTATGGACTATCATTAATCATTGGATCTTGAAAACCTAAATTAAAGGATCGGTATTTTGATGGCTCTTGGCTAGAATATAATGAAAAATTTGTACCTGTACTTAATCCTACACTTAAAGACTGCCCCTTTCCTCTAAAGTTGTCGAATTCAACTCCAGCGCCTCCTGTCACACCATATTCGCCAGTAAAACCTACATTTGCATTGATTCTTTGCGTTGATTGCTTTTCTTCAACAAGAAAATCTAAATTAACCTTGTCGTCAGATACTGGAATAACGTCAGGAATGACATTATCAAAGTAATTTAAAATCCATATATCTCTTTGACTCCTCATAAGTTTTGACCTGTTAAAAATATCTCCAGGGTAAATTTTTAATTCTCTTCTTATAACATTCTCTCTTGTTTTTTCATTCCCTGAAATAAGTATTTGATCAATAAAAACTTGATTTCCCTCATTCATCTTAAATAAAATATCTAAAGAGTCATTACCAACAGGAGTAATTTGAGGATTAACACTGCTAAAAATATAACCTCTATCCTGATATATGCTCATCATATCTTCATAAACTGCTTTATCAAAAGATTCTTGAGAAAAAACATCTCCATTATTTAAATTTAAAAGTCTTAACAGTTCTTCGTTCTTTGCAATTCTGTTGTCTTCAAATTTAAAATTTCTGTAGAAATATTTTTCTCCCTCAATAATATTAATATTAAGAGTTAGTTTTCCTTCATTATTTTTGACTTCTAAATCATTGCTTAATACTCTGAAATCTCTAAATCCTTCATTATTATAGAATTCTTTCAAGAGCTTTAAATCTTCCTCAAAACTGTCCTGATCATAGCTTCTAACCCAGAATGTCCACCATTTTTTTTCCTTAGTACTGTTAAGTTCTTTTTTAAGTTTTCTTTCTGAAAAGTTTTGGTTACCAATAAAATTGATGTTCTCAAGTCTAAATTTTTTATTTTCTTTAATTTCAAATAAGATATCTTTAGAAAACTGAGTTCTGACTACCGTATCTTTTGGAGCCACGATATTAGAAGAAACATCTACATTAAAGTATCCATCTTCTTTATAAATATCTTCAATTATTCTTATAGCTTGGTCAGCTGAATTAGGCTTAATTCTTTGTCCCTGCTTTAAAACCATTTTATCTGTGAGCCTATTTTCTCTAATTGTTATACCTTCAAATCTGAAATTATTTAGAACCGGGCTCTCAACAACATCTATAGTAATTTCAACGCCATATTGGGACTCATTATTAAGTGAAATACTTATATCATCAAAAAGGCCCAAATCCCACAATCTTGTAACAGCAGTAGAAATATCAGAACGCTGAATTTGGGTTCCATCTCTTAACCCTGCAGAATATTTAATCATTTTATCAGAAGTTGTTTTATTACCGATGACATTAACTCTATATAGTGTTACTTCTTGACTGAATAATTGAGTTACAAAACAACTAATCAATAATAATATTTTAATTGAAAATCTCATTTACAATTTTCCAAATGTTCTATTTCTGTTTTCATATTCATTAAAAACTTTCTTTAAATCATTCTCGTCAAAATCTGGCCAGTTTTTATTACAGATATAAATTTCTGCATATGCCGATTGCCATAATAAAAAATTACTAAGTCTGTATTCACCTCCAGTTCTAATTATCATATCTGGATCTGGCAAATCAGGGCAATATAAGTGATTTTTAAGAATTTCTTCATTAATAATTTTTACGTTTGTTTTTATCAACGAATTGAAGGCATCAATAATCTCTTGTCGCCCTCCATAGCTAAGTGCTAGAGTTAAAATTAACCCTGTGTTATTTTTTGTTTTTTCTATTGTGGATAACACCCAATCCCTTGTTTTTTCTGGCAAATCTTCTATTCTTCCTACGACATTAAATCTGATATTGTTCCTTAACATATTTCCTGTTTCTTTTTTGAGCATTGTAGAAAGTAAAACCATTAATGTATCTATTTCTTTTTTTGGTCTTGACCAATTTTCTTTTGAAAAGGTGTAAAGAGTTAAATAAGGTACTTCTTTTTTTACACATTCATTTATGATTTTTTTTGCGGTCTGTGCTCCGTTTTGATGACCAAAAGCTCTTGGTTGATTTTTTTGTTTCGCCCATCTTCCATTACCATCCATTATAATCGCAAGATGATTAATTGAGTTTTTTCTCATGATATTCTTCTAATCTCTTTACGATTTTATTAAAAATTTCTGATATAGGGTGTTTGTCGTTTGATAAAATTAAAGGTTCCCCTTTGTCTATCGATAACATTAAATCTTCTGAGTAAGGAATTTGCCCCAAAAGTGGAACATTAAGGCGCTTACTTTCATTAAGCCCTCCTCCTTCTTCAAATAGATGAAATTTGTAATTGAATGATTTATCTTTTTCTAAAAATATTTTCTTATCATTAATACATAACTCCACATTAGATAAATCAGTATTAGGAGATTGAATCTTCCCACTGATTTGCATATATGACATATTTTCTACTACTCCTAGTAATGGTGTTTTTACTTTACTAAACATATCAGCCCCTTTTCGAACATCTGTTAAGGCAATATCATTTGGTGTTGTTACAATAATTGCTCCATCTAAAGGAATTTTTTGTGATAAGGTTAGTTGAACATCTCCAGTTCCTGGTGGAAGATCTAATATTAGGTAATCCAATTCTCCCCACACAACATCGCGAAAAAACTGTTCTGTCATTTTTGCAACCAGGGGTCCTCTCCATACAACTGGAGCTTGATTACCGCTTATAAAGCCAAAGCTCATAAGTTTTAAATTGTCTTTTATAACTGGTATGATTTTTTGTTGATCATTTACCTCAGGATTTTCAACAATCCCCATTGTAATTGGTAACGAAGGGCCATAAATATCTAAATCTAATAATCCTGTTTTGTGTCCTGCTTTTGATAGTGCTGCTGCTAAATTTAATGCAATAGTAGATTTTCCTACACCGCCTTTTCCGCTTGCAACAGCAATGATATTTTTAATATTTCCCTGGACATTTGCATCCTTATTACTTGTATCAACAGTTTTCCTTGGTGCTTGATCCAATACCTTAATTTTAACTTCAAAACTTTCTATTTTAATTTTATCTGATATTTCTTGAACTAGTTGATTCTTTTTTTCTTCATTCGATGATGAAATCGCAAGAATTATTGTAATAATACTTTGATCTATGACAACATCTTTGACCATTCCAAAAGAAACAATATCTCTATTAAAACCTGGATAGTTAATTTGTTTGAGCTGGTCTAATATTTGATTTTTATCCATCTAATTAATTATTGTGTGAATGTAAAAATAGATAACGAATGTGTAAAATGTTATAAAATTATCAATTTATCTTTCTTGACCAAAAAAAGAATAATTTTCATCGATTGATGGCTCATACTCATCAGGCACTTCATCTTCATCATAAATGGCATCAACAGGACATTCTGGCTCACAAGCACCACAATCTATACATTCTTCTGGATTGATATATAGCTGTTTATTAGTAGCATCGTAACCATCTTCTTTTGCTTCTTCTCCTGAACCTTCAGGATCGTCAGGACCATGAATGCAGTCAACGGGGCAAACTTCAACACATGCTGTATCACATGTTCCAACACAAGGATCTGTTATAATGTATGTCATAATTAGGTTAATTATACGTAGTTTCAATCCGATGTTCAAACAAAAAAACTTAAACCTATTTCTTCTGTCAGTTCCTTTGATGAACTCTATAGCTAGAGCTATTTATGATGTGGCTTTCATATGGCTTGTTTTAGAATTAACCAATTCAGAAAGAATTACTGGTCTAGTGGCAATGACATCGTACTTACCAGCTATACTCTGTGGATTGTTTATTGGAGCAATTGTAGATCTTTTTTCAAAAACTAGGGTGATATCATTTGCAACAATAATGCAGGGATTGATCTTGACGCTAATACCAATACTATTTTTCTTTGATATAAAATCTGTTTGGGTCATTGTTTTAATTGCATTTTTTCATAATGCATTTGGGCTACCGATGGTACCTGCGTTTAATGCCTATCTACCAACACAAATTGAAAAAGATGGTCTTTTAAAAGCAAACTCA
>MDSV01054661.1_pt1 | contig 13092 bp, 11 predicted proteins | sample 810851 | NCBI WGS metagenome assembly MDSV01 (sample SAMN05326640, study PRJNA326480) | marine metagenome | isolation source: seawater | place: Atlantic Ocean: North East | collected 2012 | reverse complement strand
CTGTGCCCAATTTGGTTTGGAATGTGAAGTATGGCAGGGCGCGGCATCGTACCTTGCCAAACCCTACCGCCGCACGATGATGGAAGTCTGGGGTGGCAAAGTGCATTCCAGTCCATCGCCGGTAACAGAATTCGGTCGCAGTCTGTTGGCTCAGGATGCGGATCATCCAGGCTCCTTGGGTATCGCCATTTCCGAAGCGGTCAGTGAGGCTGTCGAAGATCCGCATGTTCGCTACGCCCTAGGCAGTGTCCTGAATCATGTTCTACTGCACCAGACCATTATTGGTGAAGAAGCATTGCTGCAGCTTGCCAAGGTAGACGCGGTACCGGATGTGTTGGTGGGTTGCACCGGTGGTGGCTCCAACTTTGGCGGTTTGGCGTTTCCGTTTTTGCGCGAAAAACTGGCGGGTCGTATGAATCCCACCATTCGCTGCGTCGAACCTGCGGCTTGCCCAACGCTGACCAAGGGTGAGTATCGCTATGACTTCGGTGATACCGCAGGTCTGACGCCAATGATGAAAATGCACACCCTGGGCCACGGCTTTATTCCAGAACCCATTCACGCCGGTGGCTTGCGCTATCATGGTATGGCGCCACTGGTTTCGCATGTTTACGAGTTGGGCATGGTTGAAGCGATTTCGATTCCACAGAACGAATGCTTTGCGGGCGCCTTGGATTTCGCTCGTATGGAAGGCATCGTGCCAGCGCCTGAGCCCACTCACGCGATAGCAGCGGCTGTGCGCGAAGCACTGGCATGCAAAGAATCTGGAGAGGAAAAAGTGATTTTAACTGCGTTGTGTGGCCACGGTCACCTAGACCTTGCGTCCTACGACAAGTACCTCAACGGAGAAATGATCGATGCGGATTTGTCAGATGATGTGATCGCGCAAGCGATGCAGGCGGTGCCGGTAGTTAACGGCTAGAGCGGCTGCAGTGGAGAGAGGGTTGAAACATAGAATGAAACGGCTTTAGTACGAGGAGAGACGTAATGTTAAAGCGATGGTACACCCTGGCATTTGCCACGGGAGCAATGAGTATCAGCCTAGCCACAGTGGTGAACGCTGAAGAAACCGTAGAGCGCACCGGCGCGGACGCCATGATTGAGGAAGTTGTCGTGACGGCACGGCGTCGCGAGGAGGGCCTGCAAAGCGCCCCTATCGCGATCTCTGCCTATACCGGTGATTCATTGGATTATCGCGGCGTGACGCGATTGGATCAGATTGCCAAGTTTGCCCCGGGACTGACTCTGGAAAACAACCCAAGTTTTGGGGGTGCATCGAACTCTGCTGCGATTTATTTGCGGGGTATCGGTCAAAAAGAATTTTTGCCTACGACCGAACCGGGCGTGGGCCTTTACGTTGACGGTGTTTATGTCGCCCGCTCGGTTGGCGCGATTTTAGACATCGTTGATGTCGAACGCATCGAAGTGTTGCGTGGTCCTCAGGGAACGTTGTTCGGTCGCAACACCATTGGCGGCGCAATTTCTGTTGTCACCCGCCAGCCGGAAATTGGCGGTGATGTGCAAGGCTCGATTGGTGCAAGCATCGGCGATGACAGCTTGCTGCATTTGAATGCAAGCGTCGAAGGCACGCTAAGCGATACCGCAGCAGCCCGTGTAAGCGTCGCCTCGTTCAACCAAGACGGTTATGTACAGCGTGCAGACGGTATTGATCTGGGCGATGACGATACGCTTACCGCTCGCCTGGCAGTGAACTGGCAGCCCACAGATGCGCTATCAGGACAGTTCAGTGTGGACATGACCCGGGATCGTGAGAATGGTCCTGCCATGCAACTGATTGGTATCGACTTTACCGATTTGAGTCAGTTGGCTGGCGTCGTAGCGGCACCACCTCCGCCCATGGCCTTTATTCATAACGTGACGACGGCAGCATTGGGGCCGGGTCAGCCATGCGCTGCGACCAATGCGGCCGGTCAGGGCGTTACTTCGAACCCGGGGTCAGCGAACTGCTATGACTCGCGTTACATCGGTGCTGATGGTGAGAACGAGGGCACCGCGCCCGCGCTTTCCGAGACGGACTTGTTGGGGCTTTCTGCAACGTTTACCTACGAGATATCCGATACGCTGACGCTGAAGTCCATCACGGCGTCTCGTAGCCTGGAGTCTGAGTTTGCCCGTGACGGCGATCACTCGCCTCATCGCATTTCTCAGTTTCATGATGATCTAGAGCAGGATCAGTTTTCTCAGGAGCTACAGCTGTTAGGCTCAACAGATAAGCTGGAATGGATTTTGGGTGCCTACTACTTCAATGAAGACGGTTTCAACGTGAATACTTTGGATTTCACTGTGTCCAATTTCCGCTCAGGCGGTTCCTTCGATAACGAAGCATGGGCGGCATTTGCTCAAGCAACGTACGATCTGACCGACGCGTTACACTTGACCCTCGGCGGGCGCTACACCGATGAGCAGAAGTCGTTTACGCCAGATCAAATCATCTACCAGAACTACTACGCGGGCTTCAGTAACTTGGTGCCGGCGGACAATCCCTTGGCCGCCTTAGACGCTCCTTTTTTGCAAGCAGGTGGGCGGATTTTGCCGCTGCTTGAAAAAGACATTGATATCTCAGAGTTTACGCCCATGGCGAACCTGGCCTTCGATCTGTCGGACGACATGATGGTCTACCTGAGTTATTCCGAGGGCTTCAAGTCAGGTGGTTTTACCCAGCGCGTATTCCCGCCAATTATTGCGCCTTTTACCGCAGCACCGGGGACCCCAGACATCGATCTGATTCCGACTTACGATCCTGAATTCGTTGAAGTGCTGGAACTGGGCTTCAAAGGTACCTTTATGGACGGCCGAGTTCGTGTGAACGGTGCTTTGTTCACCACAGATTATGAAGATCTGCAGGTGCAGGTGTTCAATAGCGTTGCACCGGTAACTCAAAACATCGGTAAGGCTTCGATTGAAGGCCTTGAGCTGGAAGTGATGGCTTCTCCCGGTAACGGCTGGTTGGTTGAGGCCAGCCTGTCCTTGCTGGACGCGAACTACGATGAGATCGATACCGGCAACACGCTGATCGCCCGGGACAACGACTTCGAGCGCGTCCCTGAAACAGCAGCCAGCTTAGGACTTTCTCGCGAGTTGACGCTGGGTGACAACGGCACGTTGATTCTTCGAGGCGATTGGAGCTACCGATCCAAGACATTCAATGACGCCTACAATACGGCCTTGCTTGAAACGGATTCGACGGATTTGATCGACGCAAGCGTGCGTTGGCTGAGTGCTGACGAGGCGTGGACCGTTATCCTGAGTGGCATCAATCTGACGGACGAAGAGTATATGGTGACGGGCGTTTACGGCACCGCGTTTCAGTCCTTTGAAGGTTTGTTCGATCGAGGGCGGGAACTGCGTCTGGAAGTGCGTCGGGACTTCTAAGCCGCGTCGTCTTGTACATGAGCGCGCAGATGGCGTGCTCATGTGAACAGTGAAACAAACAGAGGGAAGTTCCTATGGCCAGAGTGAGGCTAGCGAAGCCAGAATCTGTCGAAGATCCAGCGGTCGCGGGTATTTTTGAATGGGTCACGCAAATGGAAGGCAGTGTGCCAAACCATTTCTATGTCGAGCTCAACTTCCCCGCCTTTTTTACCGCCAAGCTAGGCGCAACCAAGGTGCTCTGGGAAGAGGGCGAGCTCTCCATGGAAGAGATTCAGCATATTGGCATCCTGGTGTCCCAGGCCAATGGCTGTGCTTACTGCACAGCAGCCTTTTGCACGATTTTGAATTATGGCTTGGACAGTCCCGAAGATACGGTGGGGGCACTGCTGAACGAAGGCGTGGATGCGGTAGAGGAGCCTCGTTTGCGGGCATTGCTTGACTACGCTCTGAAGGTCAACACGGATGCCGCCTCGGTCACCGATGCGGACGTAGAGGCCCTGCGTGGCGCTGGGTTAACGGAGCTGGGTATTGTGCAAATCACCCATATTGTGAGTGATTTCGGTGCCTACAATCGATTGAACTTAGCGCTGGATACCGACTACGACTACCGTAGCTTCTGGCAGCAGCTCGCGTTTCCATCCAGCCACTAGGCCACAGTATTCAACAATTATTCCGGATGGATTCTCACCAGCCCCTCTTGGGTTGTTGACGCGACGAGTTCACCGGCTTGATTGTAAATCAGGCCGCGATTAAAGCCTCGGGCACCGTTGGCGCTGGGGCTGTCTTGGTCGTAAAGCAACCACTCATCCGCTCGAAATGGTCGATGGAACCACATCGCATGATCCAAACTGGCCACCTGAACATTGTCTTGCATAAAGCTCACCGCATGGGGGCGTGTGGCGGTATCCAGCAGCGACCAATCCGATAAATAGGCCAAAACGCATTGATGAATCCGTGGGTCGTCGGGAAGCTTTTCGCCGCATCGCATCCAGCAGCGCTGCACGGGGGGCGCGGGTTCAGGGTTCAGCATGTCGACAGGGTCGATGGGCTTCACCTGTATGGCCGACGAGCCCAAAAAGCTGTCTTGAAATTCTTCGGGCCAGCTTTTGGCCTGTTGTTGACGAATTTCTTCGTCTGTCGGCAGTGCGTCAGGTGATGGCACATCGGGCATGTCAAACTGATGGGTTAAGCCTTCTTCATCAACCTGAAACGAAATGGACAGGGTGAAAATGGCCTGGCCCCGCTGGACTGCAACAACGCGTCGTGTCGTAAAGCTTTTGCCGTCCCGAATTCGATCCACTTTGTACAAAATGGGTATATCCGTGTCTCCGGCGCGCAAAAAATAACCGTGCAGGCTGTGCGCGCTCCGGTCGGTAGAAACCGTTCGGGACGCCGCAACCAGTGCTTGCCCAATGACCTGGCCGCCATAGACTCGCTGCCAACCTTCGTTGGGGCTGGTCGCCAAGTAGTGGTTTAACTCGATCTCTTCAAGGTCGAGTGTTTCGATGATTTTATTGAGCGGCTGCATAGGGTGTTTCGATACGTTTGATCAAGGTCTCAGTATTTGTAAGATTCCAGCTTGAAGGGGCCTTGCTCTGCAACGCCGATGTAATCTGCTTGGGTCTTGGTCAGGCGCGTCATCACACCGCCAAAGCCTTCGACCATCAACTCGGCCACTTCTTCGTCCAGTTTTTTGGGCAGTACTTCGACGCTGACGGGCTGGCGTTGATTTTCATCCTGCTTTGCCCAGCCTTGCTCGAACAAGTACATCTGCGCCAGCACCTGATTGGCGAAGGAACCATCCATAATGCGAGAGGGGTGACCCATGGCGTTGCCCAGATTCACTAATCGGCCTTCGGATAGCAGGATTAAGTAGTCGCCGCCTTGCTCTGAGCGGTAGACCATGTGCACTTGCTCTTTCACTTGGTCCCAGCGCCAGTGCTCGCGCATGAAGGCGGTATCGATTTCGTTGTCGAAGTGACCGATGTTGCATACCACAGCCCCCTTTTTCAGAGTGCTGAGAATGGCCGAATCACATACGTTGGCGTTACCGGTACAGGTCACCAAAATGTCGGTGTCCTGCATCAGCCGCGTATCGATGTCTTCGATTTTTCCGGTGTTGACGCCGCCTTGGTAAGGGGACACCACTTCGTAGCCATCCATGCAGGCCTGCATGGCGCAAATTGGATCGACCTCAGTCACGCGGACGATCATGCCCTCTTGGCGCAAACTCTGGGCAGAGCCCTTGCCGACATCGCCGTAGCCGATGACTAAGGCTCGTTTGCCGGCCATCAACATATCTGTGGCGCGTTTGATGGCATCGTTCAAGCTGTGTCGGCAACCGTATTTGTTGTCGTTCTTTGACTTAGTCACAGAATCGTTGACGTTAATGGCGGGTATGCGCAGCTGACCGTCACGCATCATTTCGTAAAGTCTGTGCACACCCGTTGTGGTTTCTTCGCTGATGCCATGAATGTGATCCAGCATTTGAGGGTATTTTTCATGAATGATCAGGGTGAGGTCACCGCCGTCATCCAACAGCATGTTGGCATCCCAAGGTTTGCCGTCCTGCAAAATGGTTTGCTCGATACACCATTCGTACTCTTCTTCGGTTTCGCCTTTCCATGCAAACACCGGTACGCCGTTGGCGGCCATCGCGGCAGCGGCGTGGTCCTGGGTAGAGAAAATGTTGCATGACGACCAGCGAACTTCCGCGCCCAACTCGGTGAGCGTCTCGATCAGCACAGCGGTCTGAATGGTCATATGGATGCAGCCAATGATCTTGGCCCCGGCCAGGGGCTGTTCCTTTGCGTAGCGTCGTCGCAATGCCATGAGCGCAGGCATTTCAGCTTCGGCCAAGGTGATTTCCTTACGTCCAAAGTCCGCTAAATTGATGTCAGCTACCTTGTAGTCACTCATGCTTGTCTCCGAGTCATGCGTTGTTTGATTTGCCTCAAAATTTGTCTGCCCTACGAGGCTGAGGCGCGGCGGCGCGTTAGCGCTCATGAAATGTGCACGCATACTACCAGCGGCCACCGGATGGAACAAAGCCATTCGTTGCAATGGCTGACCTGTGGCCAACGTTTGCTTGCGCATCTCGCTATGCGTATGGTTTTGGCCGTGCGGCAGGCTGTGTTAATCGCCTGTCCTGACCACATAGAGACCGTCGCACGGCGATCGTAAGGATGTTATGAATTTACCCGCGAACCCAGTCAGCAAGTTGCCTGATGTAGGCACGACAATTTTTACCGTCATGAGTGCGCTGGCAGCAGAGCAAAATGCGCTCAATTTGTCCCAGGGGTTCCCGGATTTTGACGGGCCTGAAGCACTCCTTGATCGGGTGAATGCCCATATGCGCGATGGCCAGAATCAATACCCGCCCATGGCGGGAGTGCCTCTGCTGCGTCAAGCCATCGCCACCAAGGTCGATGATCTTTACGGCCTGCACTGCGACCCGGAAACCGAGGTCACGGTCACCGCCGGCGCAACGGAGGCATTGTTTTGCGCCATAGCCGCGGTGGTTCATGCCGGCGACGAGGTCATCGTGCTAGATCCAGCCTACGACAGTTATGACCCGGTGATACGTTTGCAGGGTGGGGTGGCTGTGCATGTGCCGCTGACTGCTCCGCGCTATCGAATCGACTGGGAGCGCATTGAAGCGGCCATCACGTCGCGAACCCGTTTGCTGATTTTGAACAGTCCACATAATCCAACAGGCATGGTGATGCAGGATGCGGATATCACCGCCCTGTCCGCGTTGTGCGCCCGCCACGACATTTACTTGATTGGCGATGAAGTCTACGAACACATGGTGTTTGATCAGGGCAGGCATCTCAGCCTCTGTGCGTATGCGGATCTGTACGCGCGCAGCTTTGTGATTTCTTCCTTTGGCAAGACTTATCATGTGACGGGCTGGAAGGTGGGTTACTGCATCGCTCCGCCCCAGCTGACTCGGGAGTTCAGGCGGGTTCACCAGTACGTGACTTTTACGGTGAATACGCCGGTGCAGTTGGGCATCGCGGATTTTTTACAGCAGCACCCAGAGCACCACGAGCAACTGCCGGGGTTTTATCAAGCGAAGCGAGATGTCTTCTGCGAGTTGCTGCAGGGTTCTCGATTCCATATTGTGCCGAGTCAGGGCACCTATTTTCAGTTGCTCGGATACGCTGATGTGTCCTCGGAGCACGATGTCGAGCTGGCGCGACGGTGGACCTGTGAGCAGGGCATCGCCTCAATTCCGATCAGTGTCTTTTTTCAGACCCCCAGCGAATGCGAGCATCGGGCCTTGCGCTTTTGTTTTGCCAAGGACGACGCCACGCTGGCCCAAGCGGCGGAGATTTTATGCCGCCTTTAACTGTGAGTTTGATCCAAGGCACCACCCGTTGGCATGACCCTGCGGGCAATCGTGACGATTTTGAACCCTTGCTGGCATCTGGTGCTTACGCTGATGTCATCTTGTTGCCTGAAATGTTCAGCACTGGGTTCACCATGGAGTCCAGAGCGATGGCGGAATCCATGGATGGTCCCACGGTCACTTGGATGAGTGCGCGGGCTGTGGCGCTTGGCTCGGTTATCGCAGGCAGCCTGATTGTTGACGATGGCGGTTGTTTTAATCGTTTGATTTGGGCCACGCCGGATGGGCGAGTGCAATATTACGATAAGCGGCATTTGTTTCGTATGGCGGGTGAGGATCAGTACTTTAGTGCAGGCGGCGAGCGAGTCATTGTTTCCTACCGGGGGTGGCGGCTGTGTTTGAGTGTTTGCTACGACTTGCGATTTCCTGTTTGGTTACGCAATCAAGGCGACTACGACGCGCTGGTCTGTGTGGCGAATTGGCCCGCAGCTCGGTCGGCTGCTTGGCAGACGTTGCTGCGTGCCCGTGCCATCGAAAATCAGGCCTATTGCATTGGATTGAATATTATTGGGCGTGATGGCAGTGGTTTGGACTATGCCGGTGGCAGTGCTGTTTACGCACCGGATGGTGAGCCCTTGGTGCTTGCTGGCGATCAGGCCGGTCAGGTTGAAGCGACATTGGATTTCGAGGCTTTGACGGCCTTGCGACAGGCCTTCCCTGTTGCGTTGGATGCCGATAGTTTTGATCTCAAAAGCTAGCGTCCACGGATGGGCGGTTAATTAGGCGCGTTGATGCGCAGTCAAAGGAGACTTTTGTGAAAGTTGTGGTTTCGTTTCTCAATAGGGTGTTGGTGTTGGGCCTTGTGGCCTCTCTAGCGGCATGTTCGTCTGAATCTGCTGAAACATTGGCGGATGCCCATCCGGGCCAGTCGACCTATAACGAAGCCTGTATTTCCTGCCATAACCCCGGTATCAGTGGGGCCCCGCGCTTGGGGGATGCGGATGCATGGCAACCTCGAGCTGCAAAAGGCCGTCAGGCCTTGGTGGCTTCCACCGTTAATGGTCTGAATGCCATGCCAGCCAAGGGAATGTGTTGGCAGTGCAGTGACGAGCGGCTCGCTCATGCAGTGGATTACATGCTGGAGCAGGCTGGGGTGACGGCAACGCCATGAATCTACGTGACTTACGTTATCTGGTCGCGGTTGCAGAACATCGTCACTTCGGGCGAGCGGCGGAGTCCTGCTTTGTCAGTCAGCCGACGCTGTCAACGCAACTGAAAAAACTTGAAGAAACGTTGGGCGTCGTGTTGCTCGAGCGCAGTAACCGGCGGGTCATGTTGACCCCTGAAGGAGAGCAAATTGTTCAACAGACCCAGCGGATATTGATTGAAGTCAATTCGCTCATGGCTTTGTCTGAGCAGCTTCGAGATCCCATGGGCGGAGATTTGAGGGTTGGTATCATTCCAACCATGGCACCCTACGTGCTGCCCAAGGTGCTAGGACCGATTCGGGAAGCGTTCCCAAATTTACAGATTCAATTGACCGAGGCTCAGACGTCGAATATTACGCGAATGCTGAAGCAGGGTGATCTGGACGCCACATTGCTTGCTCTGCCGTTGGGCGAAGAAAATATTCGAGAGGTGGCCTTGGCTGACGAACCCTTCGTGCTCGCTGTGCCGGCGGGCCACCCGAAGGCGAATTGGGCGGAAGTTTCGACCAATGATCTTGAGGGGGAAGAGGTGCTGCTGCTGGAAGATGGCCACTGCTTTCGCGATCAGGCTCTAGAAGTCTGTCAGGCCCATCGGGGCATCGAGAGCAAAAGCTACAGTGCGACCAGTCTGGAGACGCTGCGCCAGCTGGTTGCCGCTGGCGTCGGGATTACCCTCATTCCCCAGCTGGCCGTACCTGCCGACTCGGCAAACAAAGGCTCCGTACGATACATACCGTTTACAGCCAAGGGCTCGGATAGCCCCAGACGGACCTTGGGTCTGTGTTGGCGTTCAACGTCAACCCGTGGCGAGTTGTTGGAGAAGGTCGCCAGCACCCTGGGCGAGTGCATGGCGGATCTCTAAGGGGCGTTAGGCGAAGTCGGCGATCAGGGCGGCTCGTTGGTCCTCAGATACCTCATAACTGCCGGCCAGCGAGGCGTGGTCAATGCCCATAAAGAGGCCCTCACCGGCTTTGAGTTTGCCGATGTCTGCCGCGCCGAGCTCAAACCGCATGAAGTGCACGGCCGCCGCCTTTTCGTCTCGGGTGCGATCCATATCTTCGTTGGTGATGGCGTAAATTTTCTCGCCGGCGTCACCGACTCGAACCCATACCGTTTGTTCGATACCGCCCATGGTCGCCAAAGCGACTTTGCGCTCTTCGATGTCGCCATACTCGATCATGAACGTCGCTTTCCAGTTACTGCCGTTTGGAATCAGCGGATTATAAGACGCCAGTTCTTCTTCGATTTCGGCGGCTTCAAAAATTCGCTCCACCCGCAGCATCTCTTGAATTTGATAACGCATGGTCAGTTCGTCTTCAAAGTAGAGGGTCGCGTTGGGCCCGAGAGCGATGTTGCGGCGTTTCTTGTGAGCCATTACCTGAGAGCGGAACGCTTGGCGGTGCCCGGCGTATTCCTCTAATGACCAAAGATCGGAACGTGTGAGTGTCATAAGTCTGTCTCCAATTAACGTGGCAAATCCCGGTGGCGGGTTAGATGCCATAAGCTTTGCGTACCATGCTGACCGGGTGCTGGGCCTCACCCTCGTCCATGCCGTCGGCGATCAGTCGGCCGGCCATTGGACAGTCGGAGCCGAAAGTATCGGCCTCACTGTCCTTCACGCGCTTGACCACCGGTCGCGCGATTTTTTTGGCCTTATCAAAGGTTTCCGCCTTTACGGCGTAGGTGCCATCATGCCCGGAACAGCGTTCAATGGCGGTTACCTCCGTGTCTGGAATGAGTTGTAAAAATTCCCGAGTCTTCATACCGAAGTTTTGCACGCGCTGGTGGCAGGCGACGTGGTAGGCCACCTTGCCGAGAGGCTGTGGGAACTCAGTATCGATCAACGAGTCTTTGTGTCTAAGCATCAGGTATTCGAATGGGTCAAAGAAATGCGATTTGACCTCGGCAATTGTCTCGTCTTCAGGAAACATCAGTGGTAATTCTTGCTTGTACATCAGGACGCATGACGGAATCGGTGCGATGATGTCGTAGCCCTCCGCAATCGCCTGAGCGAACACCGGGATGTTGGCGTCTTTCATTTTCTCAACTTTCTTGAGGTCGCCCAGTTCCAGTTTTGGCATGCCGCAGCATTTTGCGTCCTGCAGAATTTTGACCGGAACATTGTTGTGTTGCAGCACGGCGATTAGGTCTTCGACCATTTGTGGTTCGTTATGATCACCGTAGCAGGTAACGTAAATTGCGACCTTGCCGCTGGTACGATCTGTGCTCGTCACTGGCAGTTCTTCACCAATGAGGGCCGGCAATTGCTTGGTCAGCGCCTTGGTGCTGAAGTGGGGCAGTGGTGCATCCTGGTGCAGACCAAACAGCGCCTCACCCGCTTTACGCAGGGTTTTTGAACCCGCTGCCGCGTTGGTCAGTTGCGCGATGCCGGGCGTTGATATCGCGTCAAATATCGGGTCCGTTGACGTGATGATTCGATCTCGCCATTTGGTGTCGTTTTTGGCGAATTTTTGCGCCTTGGCACGCAGCATCAGGTGTGGAAAGTCCAGTGCCCATTCGTGGGGAGGCAGATAGGGGCACTTGGTTTCTGCGCATAAATCGCAAAGGAAGCACTGATCGACGACCTTGCCGTAATCAGCTTTGTCTACGCCGTCCACTTCAAAGGTGTCTGATTCGTCGATGAGATCGAAAAGTGTGGGAAAGGAGTCGCACAGGCTCACGCAGCGACGGCAGCCGTGGCAGACATCGAAGACCCGCTCCATCTCAGCATGTAAGGATGTCTCGTCGTAGAACTCTGGATTTTTCCAGTCCAGGGGCGCGCGTTTCGGCGCCTGTAAATTACCCTCTTTTGCACTCATTGAAGACCTCTATCACGTTGATTCATGTTGGCTATCTTTGCCGTACCAATAAAAAAGGGGCTGTTGAAAGCCCCTTTATCGTTCGCGTCACAGTGGGGTTTAGCCCATTGCATCGAGAGCTTTCTGGAACCGGTTAGCGTGAGACCGCTCAGCCTTAGCTAGCGTCTCGAACCAATCTGCGATTTCATCAAAGCCTTCATCACGAGCGGTTTTCGCCATGCCAGGGTACATGTCTGTGTACTCATGGGTTTCGCCTGCGACGGATGCACGTAGGTTGTCCGCAGTGTTACCCATGGGCAGGCCCGTTGCGGGATCGCCAACAGCTTCCATGTATTCAAGGTGGCCGTGTGCGTGACCTGTTTCGCCTTCAGCAGTTGAGCGGAATACGGCGGCTACGTCATTTTCGCCCTCAATGTCAGCCTTTGCTGCAAAGTACAGGTATCGACGGTTGGCCTGAGATTCGCCGGCAAAGGCGTCCTTCAGGTTCTGTAAAGTTTCGCTTTCTTTAAGATCCATTTGCATGAACTCCATAATCGTTTAGGTGGTTCGTTTGGTGAACCGATGGTCAAAGACTCTTTGAGTCATCGGCGAGCGGTCTACCGATGCAGCGCAGTATAGGTACTTGAACCAATCTTTCTATTTGAATGTTTAGATCATAAATATAGGCGTTGCCTATCAAAACTCACCTTACGATTGTTTTTGCAAATGATAATTATTCCCATTTAGCAGCTGAGAGAGGATGCCGTGCGCTCACAGGAAAGAAGCGTACAATCCCGCCACCACGTACATTGACCCAGAGCGCTATGCGACAGGAAAAAGGCATACCCGGCAGCACACGCTTCGAACTGACCCAGTTGATTCGTTTGGCGTTGCCCTTGGTGGCTGCCCAGTTGGCGCAAATGGGCATGGGCGTGGCCGACACGATTATGGCGGGTCAAGTTGGGGCATTGGAGCTTGCCGGCGTGGCGTTGGGCGGTGCGGTACTTTGGCCAACGCTGATGCTGGTCAGTGGTGTGGTGATGTCTACAACCCCAATGATTGCTCAGCTCAATGGTGCCGGTAAGGACGCTGAGGTAGGGGAAGTTACTCGTCAGGGGCTTTGGGTAGCGCTGGGGTTGGGCATTGTGTTGACGATCGGCCTCAAAAGCGCGGGCCCCGTCTATCTGGCGTTAGGCATCGAGGCGGCGATTGTTGATGTCACGATGGGGTACCTGAGTGCCGCAAGCTGGGGCATGGTGCCTGTGTTGGGGTACTTTGCCCTTCGGTACTTCTGCGAAGGTCTTTCCTGGACAAAGCCAGCCATGCTGATTGCGGGGAT
>MDSV01050006.1_pt1 | contig 13095 bp, 11 predicted proteins | sample 810851 | NCBI WGS metagenome assembly MDSV01 (sample SAMN05326640, study PRJNA326480) | marine metagenome | isolation source: seawater | place: Atlantic Ocean: North East | collected 2012 | reverse complement strand
TAATATCAATCTCACATACCACAAGAAAACCAAGACCTAACGAAATTAATGGGAAGGATTATCATTTTGTTAACAATGATGACTTTAATAATTTAATTAAAAATAAAAACTTTTTTGAGTACGCTAATATTTTTGACAATAGTTATGGCACATTAAAGAAGCCTGTAATTGATTCATTGGCAAATGGGAAAGATGTATTATTTGATATTGATTGGCAAGGGACGCAACAACTAAAGAAGATTAAAGACTTATCACTAGTTACTATTTTTATTTTACCACCAAATATTAAGGTTTTAAAAGAAAGATTATTAAATAGACATGAAGGACAAGAAAAAATAATTGAAAAAAGAATGAAAAAATTCAACGAAGAAGTTTCACATTGGAATGAGTATGACCATGTTGTTATAAATGATGATCTTGAAAAATGTTATAAAAAAATATTAAATATAATTGTATCTGAGAAAAAAGGTTTAGTTAGAGAAAATATACCAAATGAAATTTCAGATAAAATTAAAGAATTAATTAAATAATTTTTCGTATAATAAAGCAATTTTATAATATTCTTCCGAATTAATATCTTCAGGTCTTTTACTAAGATCAAGATTAAGATTTTTTGTTTCAGAGATCTTTTTTCCAAATAATTTTTTAAAACTTTTATTAATCATTTTTCTTCTATTAGAAAACAGAATTCTTGTAACTTTTTCTAAAGTTTTTGGATATTTTAAATAGAAGTTATTATTTTTTTTTGGTGTAAATGAAAGTAGAGTCGAGTCAATTTTAGGTTTAGGAAAAAAACAATTTTTAGAAATATCAAAATGTTTCTTAACATTCAATCTCCAGTTCGATAGTATTGATAATCTTCCAAAATCTTTAGTTTGATTTTTTGCAATAATTCTATTTGCTACTTCTTTTTGAAACATTAAAATTAGTGTGTCATACCATGGAGGCCATTTTTCTAAAGTAATAAATGAAGTTAATATTTTTGTAGAAATATTATAGGGAAGATTACCAAAAACAATTAAATTATTATCAAATCTATTTGTTATCAGTTGTAAAATATCTTTATTAAAAATTTCAATATTTTTATTGTTTTCAAATTTCTTTTTTAAGAAAGAGGTTAAATTTTTATCTTTTTCATAAGCAACAATTTTCTTAGGCATCATTAGTAAGAGGCTCTGAGTTAAATTTCCATAACCAGGACCAATTTCCATAACTGATTTGTTTTTATCAATATTTCCAATTTTTACTATTTTATTAATTATATTTTGATCGATCAAAAAGTTTTGTCCAAGACTTTTTTTGGGTTTTTGTAATAGCATCATAATTATACTATTTAATATGATTAAAAAATTTAATTGATTCTATCAAACTTTCTGGATTTGCAATTTTTTTCTTTACTATGTTCTCGCCTATACCGTGGTCTGGTGATATTCGAATAAAAGGTAGACCAAGAGTAATATTTATTGCATCAAATTTATATAAAGTTTTAAATGTAGTTAAAACTTGGTCGTGGTACATACCAATAATTATATTAACTTTATTTTTCTTGATTAACGAAAAACTAGAGTCGGGTGATACCGGTCCAATTGCATTAATATTTGATTTTAATAAGCTTTTCACTGCATTAGATATAGCTTTATTCTTATCCTTTTTGTTATTGAATGAATAGTTATGAGGATTTAGTCCTAACACTATAAATATAGGTTTTTTTTTAAGTTTTTTTTTATAAAAATTATTAATAGTTTTTATTTTACTAACTATTTTGTGTTTATTTATTAATTTACTAACACGATCTATTGATACGTGTGTAGTTATAGGTGATACAGACAATTTTTTATTATAAATTAACATGACCTCATTCTTCTTATTGCTAAATTTCTTAGAAAGATATTCTGTTACGCCTTGATGTTTATGCTGAAACAAGTATTCCTTAGCAACAGGACAATTTATCAAGCCGTAAATTTTTTTCTCTCTTATGAGCTTTAAAGCTAAATCAAAACAATTAAATATATACTTATTAGATTTTGTTGATAATTTTTCATAAGGTTTTTTTTGATTATAAGATACATCATAAATAGGTATAGCCCCGCCATTTAAATCATTTATTGTAAAATTTTTATTAATTTTTTTAATCTTAGTTTTAAATTTAAGTTGTTTTTTTTGTTTACTGAGTAGATTAAAACTACCAATTATAAAAAAAGATTTTATTTTATGTTTTTTTTTTAAATTCCAAGTTTTAAAAATTATTTCAGAAGAAATACTGTTTGGTTCACCCGCTATTATTGCAACGACTTTATTCATCTTTTAAAAATTTTATTGAAACAGATCTTCTGACTTTATCATAGTGGGATAATGAGTGCATCTTAAGTATTTTAATTTTTTCGATATTTGCAATTTGATTTTTCTTTTGTTCTAAACTTAAAACATTTTTAATTTCTCTTTTATCTCTGACTTTAAAAATTAAAATTCCATAATCTAATATAACAGGTTCTGAAATTTGTCCCTTAGGTGTATTAATTATAATTGGTTTTATTTGTAGCGCAAATTTGTCCTCTCTAATCCAGCCCATATCCCCTCCATTAGTTGATGACTCTGAAATACCTAAATTTTTAGCTACATTTTCAAAGCCTTCTAATGATATTTTTTGTTTAAGTTCTTCTATTGTAGAGCTAATTTCTTCAACTGGAACAGGGTTAATTAAAATTTCAGAAATGAGATATTCTTTTAACTTTTTTTCTTTTTCTTTTACTTTTAATTTTTCATCAATTTCTTCTTGAGTTACTGCTAATCTATTTTTGTAAATATCGAAAATTAATCCATTCCACCTTAGGTCAATTTTAATGTTATTCTTAATAAGAGAAAAATCTAATTCATTTGAGGCACATATATTTTCTAGTGTTTCTACATCTACACTGATATTCGCAGCAAGTCTTTCCAACTCTTTCTGAAGATCTTGATTATTAAATTTAAAATAATTATTTCTATCAACTTCTATCTCTTTAATTTTTCTTTTAATTATAGAGTTTATTGCTAATTTTTGTAGTTCCTCTCTTTTCTGATCTGAGTAACTCTCATTACTTAAAATTAATAAAGTTTTTATTTCATTAACAACATCTGATTGAGCTATGGCTTTATCACCAATAGTCATAAAAAGTGCATCTGAAATTTTTGAATTAACTTTTTCAATTAAAAATATTATGATTAAAATTGAAAATAGGGTTTTTTTAATATTCATTACTTATTTATTGGAGCATTTATACCAGCAAAAGGAACAAAAGTAATTGTGAACATCATAGTATTTTTTGGTTCGAGATCATCAATATCCTGGTAAAATTCCCTTCTATACACCAAGCCAGCTGTCAAGCAATCAATTTCATATTGATAACTAAGGTCATAAAGTTCAGTACTATCAGTTTTAAAATTCTTTTTTGTTCCAAAAGATAGTCTATTATTATCATTTAGATTTAAATTAATTTCTGCACTACCGTAGTTTTCTTCACCAATGTGATTTCTTTGTTCTAAATAATCTATGTTAAATCCAACTTTTCCGAAATCAAGTTTAGTTGATATTTCATTATAGTTAAGATCATTTATATTATGGTCAAGTGAAAATTTATAATCTATTTGTCCGATTGAATCGAAATTATAATTAAACTCACCAACAATATCTGATGTTTTCTGGTCCAAAGAGCTTTTTGATGGTAAATCATCATTTTCTTCAAAATTATAAACTTGACCTAGGGATAGAGAGATTTTTTCTATTTCTCTTTCTTTAGATATTTTTTTATTACTCTTGAAATCAAAACCTAGTACAGCACTTAAACCGTCTTCAATTTCGTTAGTTCTATTAAGTGAGTAAAGATTGGTATAATTTAAAAAAACATCTTTATCACTTAAATTTCTAACATGTCCAGGGGCCAATCTTAACATAAAATTTGGGGAGAATAATTTAGAATAATTGATCCCATCTTTTTTCATAGGGATAGCAGATTTGTATGATAAAACTCCTGATAATTCATTTATTGTGCTTCCATCTTTGTACTCATCTGTTTTTTTAGTTTCATAATTTGTATTTCTTAGCATTCCGCCTAGAGTACTAACAAAACCATTCTTAGATATTAAACTAGATGGGCTCCAAACAATGTCATTGGTTAAAAAAGTTTTATACTTATTAGTTTTGAAATTACTGTGAATAGCATTTGATTTAAAATTTAAAATTCCAAAGTTTTCACTAAAAAAAGTTTTACCATATACTATGTTAGGCATTATATATTCAAATTTATCCGAATTTCTTTTTTCTGCAAGATTTTCATAAACACTTGTGCTTATATCAAAATATTGATCTTCATCATTAAAACTATATTTTATTTCATTTTCTAAATTTTCATTTTCAGAATTTACTAAGGATGTATTAATATCATGTGCTTTAAAATAAGTGTTATCTGAAGTTTGCTGTATTTTAATCGACAAATCACTCGCATATGTTTCATCGTTATTAAAATTTAAATTAAGATCTGCAAAGATATGATTTCTTGAACTATTAGACTTTTTTGATGTAGTTTTTTTGTAACCTTGGGTGAAACTAGTATCTAAAGTTAAAAACCCATTTTCAAATGCTTGTCTATATTCATTTAAAAATAGTGGATTTTCATTTCTATAAAATTTTGGTGAAAAAGTAAGATCTTTTCTAGGATCAATTGCCCAGTAATAAGGTAAACCAAAACCACTTCCTAAAGATGTGCTGCTAGTTAAAAATGGGGTTAAAAATCCAGATTGTCTTTTTACAGTTGGATCAGGATGAAAAAATTTAGGAAAATAAAATATTGGAACATCATAAACTTTTAATGTTGCATGTTCATAATATATAGTTTTTTTAGCTTTATCGTGTGATATTTTTTTTGCTTTTATTGACCAAGGTGGACATTTTCCATCTCTCTTTTTACAAATAGTAAACACACCCTTAGATAAATCTGTTTTATTTTTTGAAATGAAAATATCGTTAGAAACAAATCTAGGATCATTTTCTGGGTTTACTCCAAAATTTTCTTGGTCTAATACAACGCTAACATCAGATCCAATCATTTCTTTATTTTTTGTGTCTATATGAATTTCTTTAAAATGATATTTATTTTTATTTATATCAACAACTTTTGTTTTGCCAATTGATGAAAACAGCATTTCATTTACATTATATTGAAACATTTCTGTTTCTATAACATTGCCATCGCTATCAGTAAAAATAGAAGAATTATTCGAGGATAATATTTTTTTGATTATATCATAATTAATATTTATTGTAGAAAGTTTATAACCTTTGTTTATACTTAATTCCGTATCCCCATAAGTAATTATCAATTCATTTTTTTTATCGTAAGTTGATTTTTCTGAAGTTAAAGTATTTCCTTCATTATCATAAATCTTTACATCTCCTTCAGCTAGTAAAAATTCTTTAGATTGTTCGTAAATAATCTTATCAGCGTTTATTACTCTACCTGAGGAATCTATGGCCTTTACCGAGCCTACCCCAGTAATAATTTGTTTATCTTTATCTACTATTATTTCTTTTGCTGTAATATTAAACTCTTCAGCATAAATAGCTAAATTAAAAATTAAGTAATTGATAATAAAATATGTTAAAAGGAGACCTTTATTTTTGATTTGCATAAATGACTCCCACAATACTGAAAATAAAAATTACTAATATTGGCATCCAAACTGCTACTTCTATTGATAATTTTTCTGTCCTTCCTAAAGCTGCAGAAAAGTCGTTAAAGAAATAAACTAGAACACAAGTAAGTATAGTAACAAAAACATAAAAGATGCCACTTTCCTTTTGAGGCATGCCCAGAGTAAATACTCCACTTAACAGCACCATACCTAATAAAAAGAAAGGAAAAGCAAGTGATTTATGAAGTTTTGTCTCCATTTGTTTTGTTGAGTATCCTCTTTCTTCAAGACGTTTAATCTCATCTTTTATATTCCAAAAAGAAATTGTATTTAAATTTTTATAAAGGCTTTTAATTTTTTTCAAATTATAAGTACTTTGATAATAAGCTTTATCTATATTTTCAGATAAAGATTTACCTTCAGAATCTGTGATTTTGACTTTTCTTAATATCCATTTTGAGGACGAAATATTTGCTGACTGAGCCTCAATTCTTTTTATAAAGTTATTATATTTATCAAATTCATAAAAAGTTACATTTATTAAATTTTCATTTTCTAGATGTGAAGATCTAATAAAATTATGACTATCTAAATTCTTTTCCTTAATCCATATACCATTTTCTGTTATAGTTGCTAAGTAGTCTTTATCTTTTTCGTATGCTCCTTTTATTATTTCGTACTTTTTAACTAGAGCGGATGTAATTGGGTTTATAGAAGTAATAAAAAAAATTCCTATTATTATTGAGACAACACAAGGAACAGCAATTATTGAAAAATTTGACATTCCAGAAACTTTCATAGCAGTAGTTTCGTCGCTTTTTGTAATTTTTAAAAAAAACCAAATACCAGACAATAGGATAATAAATGGAAACATATTATATAGTAGGCTAGGTACTATTATTAAAGAAAGTATAACTGGAACATAAATATCAGTATCAAAATCTTTAAAAAAATTCATTTCTTCAAATAAATTCATAATAAAACCTAAACAGAAAAAAATTAAAATTGTGTTTAAAAGAACTTTACCAAATTCTTTTCCTAAATATTTATTTATTACTATAGATCTAAGCATATTATTTAAAATAAATTTTCATATTTAAATTTTCTAATTAAAGTAAAATATATTACTGGTAACATTCCAATTGGTAACAAATAGTAAAGCGTTGAGTGAAACCAAGAAATACCAGAATATCTCACTCCTATTTCTGATATAGTGAGAAGAAAAAAACAAATTAAAAAATAAACAGGACTTCTGTAAGTATAATTTTTTTCATCTCTTCTTGAGGAAAGCAAGAAAGAACAGATTAATGAAATCAACGGAATAAAAAAAGGCATACCAAATCTTTTATTAATTTCTATTCTTGTATCCATTTTAGATTTTTTGGTATTAGTACAGTTATGCATAGTTACATTTACATAATTATTTTTCACACAATTTATAATTTTTAAAGTAGAAGTTTCTTGAATTTTTGGTTCAGAAATACTTTTAGTAGTAATTCCGTCAAAATTTAAAACAGTTTTTTCAAATTTAATAATACTAACTGTATTATCTTTTCTAAGTTTTTGAATATTACCATCATATAAAATTAAATTTTTTTTATCTGAACTAACTTTTCCTGATTTAGCTAGGATAGTAGAAGCAAAGTTTGTTGAGCTATTTCCTATTGATGATATATTGTTACCATCATCTCGAATGAAGATATTTTTAAACTCACCGTTTTCTTTTCTTTCATTAACAAAAATTGTTAAACCTTTAATAGTATCATTAAACTGTTTTTCTTTTAGTAGAGATGGAATAAATTGAAACTGAGAGTTTTTTAATACTGATCTTGATATATTTAAAAGTTTAGGATTAATTATACTTGTAAAGAAAAGTTGAAAAAGCATAATAATTAAAGAAATCCTGAATATTAGATTTACAATATGAATTTTATTCAATCCTGAAGTCCAAATAATAATAAGTTCATTGTCCTTCTCAAATTTTAATATGGTAAATACGCATGCAATTAAAAAACAAAAAGGGATTAATTTAGTGATAATTTTAGATAAAGTCAGCAAAGAGTAAGCAAAGTAGGTTGTAAACGCGTGACCATCTTCAGTCACAAGATCAAGAAAATTTACCGATTGAATTGCCCATACGATCACTGATAAAGCAAAAAGAGCTATGACAAAATATCTCAAAAATTCATAAAAAAAATATTTATAAATTCTGTTTTTCATTGTATGTGTTCTAATATATAGTTAATAAATCAACTTTAAATAGAATTCAATTTATACGTTAAAGGAGTGATAATGTTAAGTTTTATAAGCAATTTAAGTCAAAATAGTAAAGCATTTGCCCTGTTTGTAAATGAAAAGTACGAGTATAAGGATCCAAAAGGTATTATTCCAAAGGATACAAATAAAAAAATAAATTTATTTCTCAAAACATTAAAAGACAGCAAGCAAAAGGAAGAGATAAGTTCACTAGATATTTCTGACAAAAATAAATGCATCATCATTAAAATTAAAAATAAGCATAAAAATTATTATTTTGAAGAAATTGGTGGATCATTTTTAACATATATTAAAAATTATAAAATTATAAATACAGTAGATATATACGCTGATAGTTTAAATGTTAATAAGATACAATTACCTAAATTTTTTTCTGAATTTATATTTGGATTTAATTTAAAGTCATATACTTTTGATAAGTATAAAACTTTGGATAAAGATAAGGGCAATAAAAAAATTAATTTAAATATTCTTACTTCATATAAAAATAAAATTCAAAATGAATATAAATATTATGATGCTATAAAAGAAGGTGTTTTTTTAAGTAGAGATTTAGTTTCAGAACCACCAAATGTATTGAATCCAAAAAGATATACTGAAGAAATAAAAAAACTTTCTAAATTAGGTTTAAAAGTTGAAATTTTAAATGAAGCAAAGCTTAAAAAATTAGGTATGCATTCTTTATTAGGAGTTGGTCAAGGAAGTGAAAATGAAAGTTTTTTAGTAACTATGAAGTGGAACGGTGCAAAAAGTAATTTTGGGAAACCTCTCGCTTTTGTAGGTAAAGGTGTTTGTTTTGACACTGGAGGTATCTCTTTGAAGCCCGCTAGATTTATGGAAGAAATGAAATATGATATGGGAGGATCAGCAGTTGTAGTTGGTTTAATGAAAAGTTTGGCACTCAGAAAAGCAAAAGTCAATGCAGTTGGTGTTGTAGGTCTAGTTGAGAATATGCCAGATGGCAATGCTCAACGCCCTGGTGATATAGTAAAATCTTATTCAGGTAAAACAATCGAAGTACTTAATACAGATGCCGAAGGTAGACTAGTTCTTGCTGATGCACTGACTTATACCGAAGAAAAATTTAAACCAAGATTCATCATCGATTTAGCTACATTAACGGGAGCTATAATAATGGCCTTAGGTGAAGAGTACGCTGGATTGTTTTCCAATAATGATGAACTGTCAAAAAATATTTTTAAGGCAAGTGAAAATGTTAACGAAAAAGTATGGAGACTTCCTCTACACGCAAATTATGATAAATTAATGAACTCACCTATTGCTGATGTGCAAAATATTAATTATGCAGGTGGAGCAGGATCAATAACTGCTGCTCAATTTTTACAAAGATTTATTTTAAAAAATACACCTTGGGCACATCTAGATATTGCTGGAATGGCATTTTCTAAAAAAGCTGCTAACTTAAATCCAGGAGGAGCTACAGGATTTGGAGTTAGATTGCTCAACAATTTAGTTAAGGAGCAGTACGAATAAAATTATGACAGAACAAACTTTATCAATAATAAAACCAGATGCAGTTGAAAGAAACTTGGAGAATGAAATAAAATCTTTTTTTAATTCAAATAATTTAAAAATTATAAAAAGCAAGAAAGTAAAAATAACAAAAGAAGAGGCTGCTGAATTTTATAAAGTTCACCAGACCAAACCTTTTTACAATGATTTATGTAATTATTTAGCATCTGGGCCAATAGTAGTTATGATTTTAGAAGGAAATAATGCTGTTTTAAAAAATAGAGAGTTAATGGGTGCTACAGATCCAACAAAAGCGGGTGAAGGAACCCTTAGAAAGAAATATGGTATATCTATCGATAAAAACTCAGTGCATGGATCTGATAGCGTGGATAACGGGAAAATTGAAATAGATTTTTTTTTTAAATAAAATTACTTAAAAATTTTAATTATTGATTTAGGATAGATAGCATGTTCTACCTTTAAAATTTTTTTTTTAAGAGAATCTTCATTCTCATTTTTTTCTATTAAGACTTTTTTTTGTATTATAATTTTGCCAGAGTCTAGTTTTGGTGTAACGTAATGTACGGTACAACCTGAAAATCTATCTTTATTTCTTAAAACACGTGCATGAGTATTAGTGCCTTTATATTTAGGTAATAATGAGGGATGAATATTAATAATTTTATGACTAAAGTTTTTTATAAAATCTTTAGAAAGTATTCTCATAAAACCAGCAAGGCATATGAACTTAATTTCTCTTTTCTTAAGTTCGATAAGACATTTTTTTTCGAAAATCCTCATTTTTTTAGAAGAAAAGTACTTAAAACGAATAGAATTTCTTTTAGATATTTTTAGTCCAGGAGCATCTTTTTTATTTGATATAACTAATTCTATCTTAAGAGGAAAATTATTTTTTCTAGAACTTTTTACTAAAGTGGCAAGATTAGTTCCTTTTCCGGAGATAAATACACAGGCATTTATTTTTTTTACCATTTTATTTTATTAAATGACTTAATTTTTACACTACCATTAGTAATATAACCTATCTGATATGGCTGATATTCTTTTGAAAAAAATTTCTTAATTTTATTTACTTTTTGTTTATTAACAATTAAACAAAAACCTACACCACAATTAAAAGTTTTAAGCATTTCATTGTCACTTATATTATTTTTTTTAAGCCATTTGAAAATTGGTTTAACCTTTATTTTTGAAAGATCAATATTTATACTTAAATTATCTGGAACTATTCTCGCTAGATTTCCTAATAAACCACCTCCAGTTATATTAGCGCAGCCATTTATTAAATTCTTTGAATTTATTTTATTTAACTCCTGCACATAAATTTTTGTAGGTTTAATTAATTCTTTTTTAATATTATTTGGAACAAAAGATTTATATTTTTTTTTTAAAATATATCTAATTAATGAAAAACCATTAGAGTGTAAACCAGAAGATGGAACAGCCAAAACTACATTTTTTGATTTAATTTTATTTTTAGTTAATAATTTTTTTTTTTCAACCAACCCAACAGAAAAACCAGCCAAGTCAAACTTATTATTGGAATACGTACCAGGCATTTCTGCTGTTTCTCCACCAACTAAAGAGCAGCCAGCCAGCTTACAACCAGAAACAATTCCATCCAAAATTTTTTTAATTTTATTATATTTGATTTTATTAATCGCAATATAATCTAAAAAAAAAATAGGTTTTGCTCCTTGTACGATTAAATCATTAACACACATTGCAACCAAATCGATCCCAATAGTATCAAATTTATTAAATTGGTTAGCAATTTCTATCTTAGTGCCAACACCATCGGTTGAAGAAACAATTATGGGGTTTTTCATTTTTAGCGAAGAAAAATCAAAAATTGAACCAAAACTACCTATATTTTTAAAAGATTTATTTTCTTTATTTTTTTTGTAAGTTTTTCTTGATATTTTAGATATGTAACTTACTAACTTATCAGCGGCTGCCATATTAACACCGCTTTTTTTATAAGTATTATAGGTTTTTTTCATGGAAAGTTATTTGAAATATAAATATTTGTTATCTTTTTTAAATAAATGTATTTGCATTTTTTTAACAATCATATTTGTATTTTTTTTATTTACAAAAAGTTACGCTGAAGAAAATGTATTTACTATAAATAGCATAAAAGTGAAAGGAAGAATTAATTTAGAGTTTTCTAGAGACAAATATCTTAACGAGGCTTTTTTGAATTCATTTGATGTTTTAATGAGTAAAATTCTACTTATAAGGGATTTAGAAAAGGTAAGAAATACTAAATTAAAACAAGTAAAAAATCTAATAAGCAGTTTTCAAATTGTTGAAGAAAGCTATCGAAAAGAAGAATACAACGCGAATATAAAAATATTTTATAATGAAAAAAAAATTAAAGATTTTTTGGGAAAAAAAAATATTTCTTTTTCTCAAGCTGAAACTATTTCTGTAATACTATTTCCAGCTTTTATTATTGATGATGAGGTTAAAAGTTTTAGAGAAAATTTTTTCTATAATAATTGGAACAATTTTGAAATCCAGAACGAGTCTATTAATTTTATACTACCTCTTGATGATTTAGAAGATATTTCAAAAATATTGGAAATGAAAGATAAATTAGAACGTTTAAATGTTAGTGATTTAGTTAATAAGTATGATGTTAAAAATTATGTTTTTATGTTTATGACGCATCAAAATGGTAAATTAACAATACATCTCAAGATAAATTTTAATAGCAATAAAATAAGTAAAAATATTTCTTATAACATAAAAAATATTAAAGATGAAGAACAGCTAATTAATATACTAAAAGATTTGAAACTAATAATTACCGATATTTGGAAAGAACAAAATCTACTTAATGTATTATTACCGCTATCAATTAAATTAAAATTTGAACATACGAAGCTTAAGGAATTAGATAAATTAAGACAAACGTTTAATAAAATAAATATAATTGATGACTACAAGATTGAAAAATTTGATATTAATAATTCTTTTTTTAAAATATATTATTATGGAAACCCAAAAAAACTCAGGTCAGAGTTATTAAAATTTGGATATTTACTAAGTAATAAACAAGGATTTTGGCAGCTTAACTTAAATGAATGATCAATTAATTTTAAAATTTCCTTCACATAAGGCATATAAAAAAGAGGACTTTTATGTTTCACCAAGTAATTTAAAAGCTTATGATTTTATAAATAGTTGGCCAAAATGGATTAAACGTAATGTTAATATTTTTGGTCCTTCTGGATCTGGTAAATCTCACTTAGCATCTATTCTTAAAAATAAAGCCTCATCAATTCAAATAAATGCTGATGAATTAACTGAAGATATCTTTATAAAATTTAAATCTAAAGAAATATTAATAATTGAAAACTTAAATGAAAAAATTTCAGAAAATTTACTTTTTTCATTATGGAACAATGCATTACAAGATAATAAGTATTTTTTAACGACCTCTATCAAACCAATTAACTGGTACAAATTTAAGTTAAAAGATTTAATCTCTAGAGTTAACAGCAGTTTAACTATTGGTATTAATCTACCAAGTGACGACTTAATCAGTGTAATTTTAGCAAAAAACTTTTCTGATAAGCAAATAACGGTTGAGAAAAGACATATTGATTACATTATAAAAAGAATTGATAGATCATATGAAAAAATATC
>MDSV01225157.1_pt1 | contig 13096 bp, 11 predicted proteins | sample 810851 | NCBI WGS metagenome assembly MDSV01 (sample SAMN05326640, study PRJNA326480) | marine metagenome | isolation source: seawater | place: Atlantic Ocean: North East | collected 2012 | reverse complement strand
TTTGCGAAACGAGACAATTCAACCGATGAACATAAAAAAATTTTCATTTACTAGTCTTGAAATTCTTTTTGAAGTGTATGGATAATTGCTTGCTTAAGTGAATACGGAGGAATAAACCCAGAACCCTCTAATTTGTCTGCATTGATAATTGATGAGGCACAAAACTTTTTAATTCTTATAGAACTTATTGGTAATTTTTTTTTCAAAATAAACGCCAATAAATCAAACATATAACCCACTAAAATTCCAAGCCCATAAGGTATTTTTATAGATGGGATTCTCTCGCCTTTGAATACATAGATTTCTTTGACTAATGAATTCATTGAGAAATCAGGTTTGTCTGAATAATTATACAGCTCAAATCCTTGAAAGTTTTGATTTATTCTATCCTCAATAAATGAAACAACATTTTTCACATAAGCCATCGATTTTTGATTTATCCCACTACCTATAATCAAAAACTTACCGCTAAAAATTTGTTTAAACAGATTATAAACATTACCTCGATTATTAGGTCCGAAAATAACAGTTGGTCTAATCACTAATGAACTATGACTCTTATCCCTATTTACCCATTGTTGCAAAACCTTTTCAGCCTCTAGTTTGCTCTGACCATAATGATTAAATGGTTTTGTTATAGCATTTTCATCAGGTGCTTGCTTTTGATTTAATCCATAGAGTGCGACCGAAGAAGTAAATATAATTTTTTTAATCCCATTTAAGTCCATTGCATTAAGTACATTTTTCATACCCCCTACATTTACATCATAATATAGCGAGACTGGAGAAACATCATCTCTATGCTCGGCAGCGAGCAAAACAACTAAATCTTGTCCTTTCAACGAATCATTTAATTGGTCTTTATTTCGAACATCTATAACCCTAGTAATAGAGTCAAACTGCAAACTCAACTTTTTGTCCAAATTAAGTATAGAATGCTCTTTCTGCAATAAACTGATTAATTCAGTACCAACAAATCCGGACCCTCCAACAACGGCAATATTCATGATTTTCAAGAAAACTTAATTCTCTGCAAATAACAACCTATATTTTTCTTGAATAACAGATACGCTATATTTCTTTTCAGCAGTTATGCGAGCACGGCGTGCTATGGCTCTAGACTCACTAAGGTTATTTTTAAAATATAAAATTTGCTCTGCCAAGATACTAGGCGAGCCAGGACCTACACACCTTCCAATCCGCTCCTCGTGAATAATTTGGGCTACCTCTGAATTAGAATCTACAGCTGCAAGTATTGGTTTTTCAGCTGCCATTAAATTATAAATTCGTGAAGGGACGCTTATTCCTGCCATACCCTCTTTAAAAGATATAATAAATAAATCAGAAGTATTCAGTGCATAATTTAAATCGGAATAGTCTACATAGTCTTCAAATATAATACTATTTAGATCCTTATTTGCCACATACCTAAGTAATTCCTTCTTCCCACTACCTGATCCAAAAAATATAAATTTAATGTCACCTTCATCTTTTAAAATTTCTGCAGCCTTCACTAATGATATTAAATCATGAGTGCGACCATGATTGCCTGAATATTGAACAACAAATTGATCTTCTAATTGATATTTTTTAACAAATTTACATCCTTCTTTATTAATTAATGATATTTTATTTATATCTGCCCAATTCGGTATTATCTTAATTTTTTTATGGTCTAAATTTCGGCATTTCCCCCGAATGAGATCACGCATATCTCTGCCCAAGACAATGATCCTATATGAAGATTGGAAAAGCCAAGTATTTAATTTGGATAGTAACTTAAAAATAAAACTAGATTTTTTAATTAGCCCTAATGGAACGAACACGTCTGGATAAACATCATGTACTAGAAGATAAAATTTTGCTCTTTTAAAGAAACAGATTAACCTTATTAAATAAGGCAGTAAAGGGGGATTAGTTACTACCAAAACCTTATCTGATTTTTTAATTTTAAAAATTGCATGACTAGCTATTGATAGGCTGATTGTGAAAAAATTAATTAATCGGCCTATAATATTTTTAGAATCAAAAGTAGTTGCTAAACAGCGCTTTATTTTTACTCCATGTCTAATTTCCTCTTTTTTAGATCTCACTCCTCGATTATTATAGGTCGGCTGCCCACATAAAACTGATATATCAAAGCCATTTTTTGCCAACCCCTCTGCTATACCAGTAAGAAAATAACCTGTAGCATTTTGTTCAGGATAATATAATTCGGAGATGACTAGAATTTTTTTCATAAGATTATTCAATTTACATAACTCACTTTTATTCATTATTTGCTAATAATTTATTCACTATATTAATAATCAAATTAGCTCTCTGTTTTGCACTCGGAAAGTTTTTAAGTCTTAAATTTCCTTTTTTAATTAATTGTAATTCTGCATTTGGATTATCTATGAGTGAAATAATTTTATTTACTGCATCATTCTCGTTAAGAGGCTCAAAGTATAACGCCGCCTCTTTGCAAACAGTTTTTGCAAATGACAAGTCAGTAGTTACGATAGGCTTCTGCATAAACATTGCTTCGACATAATTTGCAGAAAAACATTCTAGAAGCGTGGGTAAAATTAAAGCATCGCATTCCTCATACAACAAAGCGCAATCCTCTGGTTTTACTGTCCCTACATTAATTATTTTAGAAGCGCCTATACTCTTAAAGCATTTCAAAAAAGCATCTTCGCTCAGAGTGACAATAAATTCCACATTTGAATATCCAAGAGACTCTAATTTTTTTGAGATTAGACCAATAATTTCTAGATTCTTATGTTCGTAGTAGGCGCTTAAAGTTAGAAATCGAAAAGTTTTACCCTCTTTGGGGGGTAAAACTTTATAATTATTAGGGACTGATTTTTTGGTAAATCCGCATGTATTCGGCACAGTAAATACTTTTGGATTATCAATAAATTTTATAAGTCTCTTCCTGACATCATCAGTTTGAACAAAATAATAATCAGCATCTTTTTTATAAAAATATCTAATTATAAATTTTAATAGAAAAAACCTTAGCTTTGTTGATATAGTTGCGATTTTCCAAAAAGGTGAATCTTCGTAAATATAATGCGGCAAATTATAACCTATAATATGCGGAGAAGATGGTCTCCAGTATGAAGGGCCTGATGTAGTGATAACAAAATCTGCTTTTATCTTTTCCTCTATCTTTTTAAACTTTATCGATAATGGATTGAGAGTAAGTAATTTTTGTGATGGTCGATGCTTAAAAAAATAAAAATTAAAGTTTTTAGGAAATTCTGAGATATTAATAATGTCTTTTAATGCAGGACCAATAAAAACATGAAAATGATGCACTTTGAACTCTTTAAACTCCTTGAGAAAAGATAAAGCGACTTGAACAGATCCACCTTTGTGCGCTGTAGTAGTATTAATAATCAAAATCATTATTAATTTATTTCTTTTTTATTTGATTATAAGATTTCTCATAGCTGGAAACCATCTTATCAATAGAAAATTCCTTACTATACTCTATCCCATTTCTTTTTATCTGATCCGACAATATTTCATTTTCAAAAAGATGGATAATCGTTTCAGCCCACTCTACAGGGTCTTCCCTTCTAACAATTAAAGCATTAACTTTATTGCTTAATATGCTTCTAGACATAGGTATATTCGAGATTATTACCGGCAACCCTATGCTTAATGACTCAATCACTACGTTAGCTGTTCCTTCAGACTTAGAAGGCAAAAGAAGGCAGAGAGATGAGGATGCAAGTAAATGCCAATCTTTGTCATAGCCTAAAAACTCTACTTGCTCACTAATATCTAAGTTATTTATTAATTGCTTTAATTTAGACTTATAGGCGTCATTTCCTTCTCCGCAGATTCTAAGCCTAAATGACTTTGATCTTTCTTTTATAATTGCTACGCTTCTTAGCAATAGTGGCAGATTTTTCTCTGGAGCTAATCTTCCTACGAATAATAAACTCAGAGGCTCGTCAGCAATTTTATTCTTTTCTCCGCTTATTGGTAATATTTCTTCTAAGCCATTAAATATTACTTCACCCTTTTTTCGATTAAACAGAAATCTAAAAAAGAAGGGCTCTTCATTAATATAAAAATTTGAGATTATTTTTGTAGCAAAAATATACTGTATAAATCGTACTCTATCTCTTACATACTTTAATATATCACCCGAAAATTTTGTTGAATTTCTGTGACTAGCAATAACGGGTATTCCAAGGAATCTCCCAATAATTGCCGCAGGTACAGAAATAATTTCCGGAAGCCATACGTGCAAAATATCAGGATTTTCTGACCTAATGATCGACAAAATCTTAAAATACAAAGAAACTAAATTCCATTTATTTCCCCGAGAAATAAAAATAACATTCTCTAAATTTTCATTAATAGGCGAAGGCCCTTTGTAAAAACAAATAGTTTTAGAATTGAATTGTGTGCGGTCTAATTTATTAGATAATAAAGCGCACTGATACTCTGCTCCGCCTTTGCTTAAACTTCCAATAACATTTAATACGTATATTTTATTCATGTTACTTTCTAAGCTTTAAATATAACTCATTAGCTACGGAATATAAATTATGGGAAATTATTGATTGCCTATAAAAATCTTTTCTTTCTTCCCGTTGACTATTTGGTCTAGAACTTCCTAGTGGGTTCTTTGTCTTTTCTTTATCGCTAGATTTTCTTTCGGCAATTTTCAACTTTTGTTCAATACTGCTATCTGAAATGTCTACATTAAATGTTGATCTAATGTAAGAAATAAGGCCAAGAGGGCATTCAATTATTTCATCAAAACTAAAGATTCTTATCTTTTCTATGTTTCTAAGAGCAAATTCATGATATTTAATATAGTCATATAAGATTTCGTCTTCTTTCTTATAATCAAATTTCATTAACATAGAAGACGTTGTGCTCAAAGGAGATCTCAACAATAATACTATCGTAACATTATTTTTAAGTGCTTTTTTTAAAGATGCAACCGTATGAATATGAGAAACGATATTAAGTTCCGGAAATACCTCTTTAGTTAGTTCTCGGCAGTAAGTGTTAGCAGACCGAGGAAATCCTGTAAGGTGCAAATCGGTTGAATTATTTGGAAAATCAACGTTTAAGCGCCTAATCCAATTAATATAAAAAGGATATATTGATGGGCTACTCTTAATTAGATTTCTTAATTGATTATTGGACATTTCTATAATCTCCTATTTTTATATTCGGGAAAGTAAAGTGACATTAACCAGAATCCAACAAGTAATGGGAAAAGCCGAAAAGTAAATAAGGTGTTAATGGTAAATGATTGTATTATAAAGCAAATAACTATCAAACTAGAAATATTATAGCTATAATAGGCTAAAAATTGTTTGGATTCCCTCGTAAATGCCAGATATATTAGAAATCCATACATGATTAATCCCAAAGGCAGTCCATGCTCAAATACAACTTCCAGAAAATTATTATGGCTAGAATTACTTAAATCGCCGAAATATTTATAATAATCAGAAGCGCCCACCCCATATCCGATAATCATTTTAAAAGGATCTTGAAATATAAAACTTAGATATTCGCTTTGCGCTTTAATCCGATAGAAAACACTAGCATCTGAAAGAATTCCCTGGCTTTGTGCTGTTGAAAAAGTTTGGATAATTTTTTGAACTACGTTTAATCCCTCACCAAGGAATGAGCTCTTACCAAAGATCATAAGAGTTACTGCAACTATATTTAATCCTATAAATAAGGAAAAATATGCAGGGATAAAACTCGTGAAACTTACTTTTCTATTAAATTTATTTCTACCCCCATGAAGAATTTCTGAAAATAATACCAATAAAACAAAGATAAAAAACATTAAGAATCCTCCTCTTGAGCCTGTTAATAAAATTGCACCAAATGCGGAAATATATAAAAATAGACGACCGTATAAATTCTTATTAAAAAATGCTGTTACTAGAATGAAAAGATGGAATAAAACAGCAGTATATGCCTTGTTAGGCTGCATATAAAATCCAAATGCTCTGGCATGACTAGATTCGCCTACCTTAATCTCTCCCCAAACAGAATTCATCCCCATTGCCTGAGCTTGCATTTGTGAAATTGTATAAAATAAATTAGGAGCTAAATAACTTAATAAAATGCCAAATAGCGTCCATAAATATGAATAAAATAAATACCTTTTGAATATAGCAAATCCCTCCTTTTTAATAAATAAAATTACATTTATAAATATAAGTGCGCTTAAAACATAATAGCCTACAAAACGCATCATTACATAAGGAGATAAAAATACCCCTAGCATCGGGAGCACGCAAAAAATCAAAAGGAAAAGTATTAAGATTTTTCTCCTAATGATCAAGTCATGTAATGTTTTAAAGTTTGCACATATATTTAAAACAAAAGCTGACATCATCAGAAGTGAAACGTGCTGAAAAGCTAAGCCAGAGATTCCTGATATAAAAAGGTATGTGTTTGTGAAATTCAAAAATACAATGAAAATTGATATGTAATTCAACAGACGTTTCCAATCTGAAATTATTTCTATAATCTTCATAATTTGATAAACTTTAGCTACTTAACTCTAAGCAGGCTTTTTAAAGCTTTGGTAATTATTTTTTCAAAAATGTTAATTTTTTTATCCCAATCTGAGTTTAGTTGTAATTTAATACTTTTATCTAATGAATTAAGACTTACGCTACCCCCCAGGTCATGCCTTATACGGCAATTAGGATCTAAGCTTAATTTTTGCATGTCTCCATCCCCTAGATAACTTAATATCGCTTTTTCTGTGTCTCTAAAGTTATTACATAAATCCTCAAGAGAAATTGAAATATGGTCTACGCCGTGAAGATAGATTTTTAATACTCTATTAAAATGAATGCATTTTATAAGATTGAAAATATAAGAATAATATTTTTTTATCCTAAGCCTTTTCCCTGCCTTTTTTACCGAATAAGCTGTTGCTTCCGGCTTGCGACTTATGTATACTATTTTCAAATTCCAATCCCTGGGTAAAAATTGAGTGTAGGCGATTAAATTAAGTATATTCTTTGAAGAATCCACTAATGTATTAGCCCCTGATGATGCGACAACTTCATCTAAAACACTAAAGGCGTGTTCAGCACAATTCTTTGCTTTATCTCCATTTATAAGTTGATGTTTAAGATTTGACAGATGCTTTTTTGGGAAAAGAAACCGAAATGCAATACTTTTAGAAATAAATATATTTGTTTTAATATCTTTTCTATCTACTTTTAGAGATTGGGAAACTCTTGCTAGAACAGGCTTCCAAAAACTACAATCTAAAAAACTACTGCCACATGAACATTTATTTTTAAAAGTAATTGCTTGCCTACTATTTCCGTTTATGAAGCCATTCAAAGAAGTCAGCTCGCCCACATTAAATACCCCACTTGAATTACCCAAGATATTTGCCAATAAAGTAGATCCTGACCGTGGAGACGATATTATATAAATTAAAGTTTTCACTTATTTTTTAAAAATATTACGAGAAAGATAGTTAATCTCCGAACTATAAAAACATTTAACTACTAAGCAGGTGCAACAAATAGCAATTAATATAAAAACTGTTCTCGTAAGCAATAAATTAAAATATTCGTAAAGATAAAAATAATTTAATCCGTATAAAATTAATGTCATAACTAATAGCACCAATCCTGATAAAAAAGGCTTCAATGCTTGATGATAGCTAATTCTTAAAAATGACTTGAGCGAAAATATCCTCAATAAAAATGCACAGAGAGACCCAAAGATTTGCCCACATATAACTGCGATTAACCCATGGCCTATCAGGCTAAATAATAAAACTAAACGAATAATTCTTTCAAAGATTGTCTCATTTAGTAGCACTTTCCCAGAGCCTGTAGATTTCCTAATCATTGCTAAAAATAAATTAAGTGAATTAATAAAGCCCAATACGGAAAGAAATTTTAAAAACATTGAAGACTGCTCCCACTCTACTCCTAATAAGACATGGATTAAAAAGTCTGATAAACTAATAATAATAGCTGATGTTAAGAAAAAAAATAGGCTGTAGAATGGTGCTACTTTTTTATATGCTTCAAGAAAATCAAACGATGAGCTGCTTTTTTTGGAAAAAAGTGGAAAAAATACACGATTTATGATGGTAGAGAACTCCTCTGAACTAGATCTTCGAATTACATCTGCTCTCTGAAAAAGACCTAAAGTTGAAACATTATAGTATTTGCCAATAACAATGTAATAAATTTTTTCGGATAAAGTATTCAGTAGTCTGGTAGCACTAAATTGAATGCCTAGAGGCAATAGCTTTTGAAGGCATTCGGCTGATAAATAGAATTTGACATTATATCCTGAAAATAAAAATAGGGCTGTAGAAAGCAATGCTGCTTGAGCTACATTATAATATATATAAGACCAAATGCCAAACCCACTATAAACTAAATATATCGCCAAAATTCCACATGATATCCGCACAGGTACAGAAATACATACCAACCTTTTAAAGTTAAAATGTTTCTCTAACAGGGCAACATGAATCCTACTAAATGATATCAAAAAAATCTTAATAGACAAAATTTTGATAATATCCGTAAGCTGAGCTTGATTAAAAAATTCCGCTAGAAGATTGGCAGAAAAGAAAAAAAGCAAAGTAAATACAGCACCAAGTAAGACATTTAATGTAAAAGCGGTATTAATCTCATTTGAATTAATTTCTTTTTTTTGAATTATCACTTGAGATAATCCTGATTCCATTAAATAGAGAAATAAAAATTCAAAGACTATAGCTAAAGCAACTAGCCCAAAAGCACTTGGCCCTATTTCTCTAGCCAATATAGTTGTAACTAAAAAGCCAATTATGAATTGGCATACTTTTTCAGATGAAGCCCATAGCAAACTTCCCGATACAGCGCCTACTTCTTTTGACATCACTTTTGCTTAATTAAAAATATTCATAAAGCCTTAACTTCTATTAAAATAGTTAATGAGAAACTTCTTCTTTTCTTTTTTTGACAACAACTTTGTTGGCAAAGCATCATTTAATTTTTCTGCTATATATGAATCTGTAGCCTTTACTCGTTTTGCAGGAATACCAGCATATACCTCGCCAGATGGATAATTTCCTTTAACAATAGATCCTGCTCCAATAATGACATTATTTCCAATATTAGTATTTGGCAAAATGATAGACTTTGCTCCAATAAATACATTATTTCCAATTGATATAGGGCCTATCACATCTGATTTTGGATGCTTGCCTCTAGCCACCCAAATGCTTCCATCATGAGTTATAAAACGGACATCAAATGATACCTCCACATGATCGCCTAGACTAACGAGATATGGTTCGCTTCCAAAAGTTCCCCCGTTTAAAGCTACAATTTTACAATCCTTGCCATGCTTCACTCCAAGAACTCTCATATAATTATTTTTAGATATAAGCAAGAGCCCTCTCATAAGTGCTTTTTTTAAAAGTTTCATAATCATTTTATTACTAATAAGGCTAAAGATTTTATCTTAAAGAGGCGTAATATTTTTCAATACCTTCTTTAAAACTTGTTTTTGGCATATAGCCTAGAAGGCTTTTAGCCTTGCTAATGTCTGCCCATGTTTGAGGGACATCTCCAGCTTGATCTGGCTTTTTATCGATAATAGCTTTTTGTCCCATCTCTAACTCAATCGTTTCAATCAATTCAGTAAGTGTGACCGTCTGATCATTACCTAAATTAAAAATCTCATAATTAGATTTATTATAAACAAGAGCCCTCATAATTCCATTAACAATGTCATCGATATAAGTATAATCCCTACGCGTTGTGCCATCACCAAAAAAAGGGATCTGTTCTCCTTCATTAATCAGACGAAAAAATTTGTTTATGGCCAAATCGGGCCTTTGTCGAGGACCATAGACTGTAAAAAAGCGAAGTCCAAGAAACCGAATGTTATAAAGCTGAGAATAGACATGGCCCATGAGTTCACAACTAACTTTAGTACTCGCATAAGGACTTATCGGCTGAAGTACCAAATCATTTTCTTTCCAAGGCACATTTGGATTAACGCCATAAACAGATGATGATGAAGCAAAGACAAATTGTTTAATAGAATGTTTTTTTGCATATTCGAGAAGGTTCTGTGTGGCTATGACGTTTGATCTCTGGTAGCCTAAAGGATCTTCTATAGATGGTCTGACACCCGCTTTTGCTGCCAAATGAATTATTGCATCAAAAGAAAGATCCTCATTCATGAAATCAATTTTTTGGTAGGTTTCTAGATCAGCTAAGTCAGCTTCAATCAGTTCAAAATTTTCAGAACTAACATTACAGAGATTTTGATTTTTAACTTCCCTAGAATAAAAAGGGTCAAAATTATCTACCCCAATAACTCTGTGCCCATCCTCAAGGGCCTTTTGAAGAGTATGAGAGCCAATAAATCCAGCACAGCCTGTAAGTAAGATATTCATAAACAAAGGGATTAAGTTAATTAAGCGCCCCTACTTCACAAGGCTTAAATATTTAAGAAAGTGATTAAATAACTATTAGAGCTAGAGCTCATTCTTCAGGATTAAAAATTACCCAGATCTTTGGAAGCTTTATTATCTAACTGAAATAGCTTTAAAATAAGAAAAAGGCTTCCGAAAAAAGCGACCCAATAAGCAGGGCTACTAAAGATGAAATCGACAAAATTATGAATGAATATAAGGAATACCCCAATTAACATTAAACTTCCAGCTGATTTAGCGAAAATAAACAAATTTACGGCGGGAACAACCAGGCACAAAAACATTCCTACGAGAAACAAACATCCTAGGGCTCCATATTCCGAAAGAAATTGAAGCCAATCGTTGTGGGCATAATTATAAATTCTTCTTCCCTGCCACCCTCTTTTCTTAGATTTCCAATGATACCATATTGTTTCATAATTTTTTTGGTATATCGGAAAAATATATCTAAATGATCCTGCTCCCCAGCCAAAAACTAAGCGATCTTGAGCCATATCCCAAGTCGCAGCAGATGATAAAGTTCGATCATATGTTTCAATGTTGGTTTCAATTTCTTTAAAATGCTTAATCCTCTTGTTAATAGCATCCCAATCTGAAAGTTGCACAACAAATAAACTACTTCCAAAAAATATAGATACTAACAAACATACTGGAAACCAATCTCTATAAAATCGATAATCAAAAATAGTTTTAAATAAAGCTAAAATCAAAAAAGCTAATACCAGGAAACTTGCTATTACTATCCCACCTCGAGATAAGGCCAGCCATATTGAAGAAAAAAGTATGAAAATATATAACAAACATAACAAATGCGGGCCATCCCTTGTGGGTGAAGTATTCAGATTTTTAGGAGTTCTAATATGATAGAAATAAAGAAGGCATGAGATGATTGTAGCCAAAATTAAATATGCCGCCGCTTGATTACGATAAGCAAAGGTGCCCCATGGATGCTTATTAACAACATCGACTATCCACAATATTTTATCGGGACAAGAAAGCTTTTGCAATATAGCAACAAATCCCATCATCACAGCCGAAGTGACAAAAGACCAAAGAATAATTAAGGCGGTTTTCCTTCTCTGTATGCCTAACAAAATACCACATGCCAAACTTATGGAAGATGCTTGGATAACAAGTGTTCGCAAAGCATTCATGGTTTCGTAATCTGCCTTGACACTAGAAGGCAAACTCCCGGCTAAAGGAGGATTCATGCGCTCAACCCACCATGAATTTGCACCAAAAACCTGAACAATAGATGGATTGAAATATTGGATTAAAATATAGACCAGGAAGAACAGACCGGCCCAGAAGAATGGCTGTAATAAAAGGCGTTTAAAATTCTTTAAATTTCCATGCTGTTGGTCATAGCCATTCCATGATCTTGGCATAGGTAAAACACTGGCTAAAAATGTTACCAAGCCGCCTATAAACAAAAGATGTAACGCCCAAGTTTTATAACCACCTAAGGACCATGCTGTAAACACAAGAGTCAAGGTAGCGAAGATGCAAACAAGCCACTCCCTTAATGCAATTGGTATAGTAATGTTCCGATGCCTATTTACTCTCTTAAACATTTAACAAATACTATTAATCTAAAGCTTACCGGACTCAATTCTTAATAATCTTCAAGTTTAAGTTGGAGGAGGCGATTATTACTTAAGGCAAATATAAATTCCGCGCTTTTTCAATTTTTAGATTCTCATGCCGAGATGCTTGGGCATCAAACTTATACTCGCTTTTGTTTAAATCTTTCCATCGATTTTGGGCGGCTACAAAAGCTTCATGGGCAATTTCTGAATTAAGCTGAAAGCGCCTTTCAGAAAAACGATCTCTATCACCCCAAAATTGAATTGAATCTTCATTCCGAAAGGGGTTTATCGTCAAAGCTTCTGAAATAAAAAAGTCTCTTTTATCTAGTTCTGTAAACTGCCTATCTAGATTGTACTGATAAAGTTTTTCACCGCTCCCGAGTATAATCCTCGCTTGATTAAACCCAAGTTTCTTCAAAAACCATTTGTAGTCATTCCAAAAATCAGACCCATTTCGCATTCGGTCAATTTCGTTAATAAACCATTTTGAAAGTCGAATTGCATTTTGTGTTTCGTAACGAGCATTAACTGAGTCAAATAATAATTGCTTGAGATAAATCCCTGGATTCCCGTATGCCTTAATTGCAAAAATCACTATTACGCTAGAAAAACCTAAAAATATGGGGAAAAAGCGTCCTTGGTTTGAAAAAACTAAAATTCCGCCAACTAGAGCAAGCATGGAGAGTGCATACAATACTAAAACTGTCTTTTGCCTTGATAATCCGGATCGGATTAATTTGTGATGAATATGTTCCTTATCCGCCCTAAAAAGAGGAAGCCCTTGCATGCTTCTTCTAAAAAGTGCGAAAAGAACATCTAAAATAGGCAAAGCCATTGCCATCATAGGCCCTAAAAGAGCCGCGATGACGGCACCTTTTTGAAAATTCATCAAAGCTAAACCAGCAATCACAAATCCGATAGTGTAAGCACCTGCATCTCCCATATAAACTCTTGCTGGAGGGAAATTGTGAATTAGAAACCCAAAAATTGCACCAGCCATACCTAAAGCAAGAAAAGTACTTGGGCTAATCCCTTTCTC
>MDSV01078548.1_pt1 | contig 13098 bp, 11 predicted proteins | sample 810851 | NCBI WGS metagenome assembly MDSV01 (sample SAMN05326640, study PRJNA326480) | marine metagenome | isolation source: seawater | place: Atlantic Ocean: North East | collected 2012 | reverse complement strand
TTATTCAGATGAGACTTTATACTTGAAATATCACTAAAAATGAGCATTTTAATAAAAAATTAACAGGATGTAAACTTAATACTTTGCAATTAATCTACATAATTTTTGTAATTTTGCTTGCTCGTAGGGATACTTCAAAACAGTGAATTAATGAAAAACCGAAAGATTTTATACGTATCATCTGAAGTAGTTCCATACTTACCTGAGTCTGAAATATCTTCGATGTCTTTTGAAATTCCTAAAATGGTCAACAAACAAGGTGGTCAAATTAGAATTTTTATGCCTAGATACGGAAATATAAATGAAAGACGGCATCAGCTACATGAAGTAATTCGATTATCTGGTTTAAATTTGGTTATCAATGATTTAGATATGCCGTTGATTATAAAAGTTGCCTCCATTCCTAAAGAAAGAATTCAAGTGTATTTTATTGATAATGAAGAGTACTTTAAAAGGAAGGCAACATTAAGAGACAAAGAGGGTAAACTTTTCTCAGATAATGATGAGAGGGCTATATTTTTTGCTAAAGGGGTATTAGAAACAATCAAAAGATTAAATTGGCCACCTGAAATAATACATATACACGGATGGATAGCTGCTTTGTTACCGCTTTATCTAAAGCAAATTTACAAGGATGAGCCAATTTTCCAAAAAAGTAAAATTGTAACATCAATTTATGGAAATGAGTTTGATAAAAAACTCAATAAAAACATGATAAATAAAATTTTATTTGACGAGGTTGATGAAAAATATATTAGTGAATTGAGTAATCCATCTTATGAAAATTTGATGAAAGTTGCCATTGACTCTTCGGATGCTATAATAAAAGGTTCTGAAAATATTTCAGGTGAAATCAATGATTACTTAAAAAAATATAAAAATCCGGTTCTTGAATTTCAATCTCCAGATTCCTTTACCGAGCCTTATATGGATTTCTACAATAAACTACTTTCATAAAAAAATGAATTTCAAATTTTTTAAGATAATACTTATTACTCTTTTTACAATTGTTGCTTGTGAAAAGGATTTTTCAAGTTTTGATTCCCAGGTGATTAACTCTGATAATGCTATTAACTTTTCAACTAACAGTATTGAATATAGCATAACTTCAAGATCTGAAATGATTAATCCTGTCCAAACTAACAATTTGCCTTCATTTCTTCTTGGCAGTTATAATCATCCTCAATTTGGAAAGTCAAATTCAAGTTTTGTAGGTCAAATGGTGCCATCTGAATACAATCATGACTTTGGAGATAATGTTGTTTTAGATTCAGTTGTATTAACAATTCCATATTTTTCAAGAGGTATAGACACAAGCGAAGAAGGAGATATAACTTATGAAATTGATTCGGTATATGGTAATGATCAAATTAAGATTTCTGTCTTCAGAAATAATTTCTTTTTTAGGACTTTTGATCCATTTTCAGATTTTGATACGTCTCAGAGCTATTTTTCTAATGGTTCATTGTCAGTTGAAGAAACTATTGATATTAATCAATTAGAGGGTGAATTATTGTTTGAAATTGATGATTTTACACCTAGCGCTGAGCAAATCAACTTAACCAAAATTGATACTGCAGGTAATCCTTACATTTCGCAAAGAATTGCCCCTGCATTAAGATTTAAACTTAATAACCCAAATGACAACTTTTGGGAAACCAATTTCTTTGAAAATGAGGGAAATCAAGTTCTAACCAACGAACCCAATTTTAAAGAATTTTTCCGTGGTTTATATATTAAAGTTGAAAATAATTCTGATGATGGATCAATTATGCTTTTAAATTTTGCTTCTTCAAATACAAAACTTACCATTCATTACACGTCTGATAATACTAATGTTGGTGATAGTGATACTGGGTCATTAGATGATATTGAAACTAATCAACATGAGTATGTAATGAATTTTTCAGGAAATCTTATTAATTTATTTGATAACGAAAACCTAATTGATGTTGGATTGATAGATCAAACTAACGGAAACGAAAATATATATTTAAAGGGTGGGGAAGGTATTATATCAACCCTTGATTTATTTTCGGGATTAACTATGGATGAAAACGGTGAAGAAATTAGTGAATTTGAACACTTTAAGAAATTCTTTTATGATGAAATTTCCGATGAACCAATTAGGATAGTGAATGAAGCATACATTGAATTTTTTGTAAATCAAAATTTCTCAAATAATGATGAGCCCGAAAGAATTTACGTTTATAATTATGAGCAAAACTCTGCTTTAATTGACTATTTTTTAGATCAATCTGTAAGTTCACTAACCATCAATGCTAAAATTAACCATCTTGAACCCCTAATTAGAGACAGCCTAGATGATGATAAAGGAATTAAATATAAGATTAGGATTACTGAGCATCTTAACAACCTGATTCTAAGAGACTCTACAAATGCAAAACTTGCTTTAGGTGTTATTTCTGATGTTGCCTCAGTTCAAAATTTTAAAATCTTAGATGGTTCTGAATCTGAAAATAAAAGACTAGCATCAGGGGTTATTTTAAGTCCTAAAGGAACAATACTACATGGAAATTTAAGCTTAGACTTAGAAAAAAGACCAAAAATTAAAATTTATTATACAGAACCTGAAGATTAAAAATAGCAGATATAACATTATATATCTTTTTTTTCATTACAAAAAGTCAAAATTTATAAATTTAAAATAATATGTGCGGGATTGTAGGTTATTTAGGAGAAAAGGATTCATTACCCATAATTCTAAATGGGTTAAAAAGACTTGAATATCGTGGTTATGATAGTGCTGGAATTGCAGTGTATAATGGCAAGACAATAGCTTCATGTAAATCAAAGGGAAAAATTAGCAAGCTTGAAAAACAGCTGGAAAAAAGAAATAATATTACTGGTGGTGTTGGAATAGGTCATACAAGATGGGCTACACACGGAGAGCCAAATGATATAAATGCTCACCCACAATTTTCAAATTCAAAAAAATTATGTCTTGTTCATAACGGAATTATAGAAAATTATTCAACTATAAAACAAAAGTTAATTAAAGAAGGTTTTTCATTTGTTTCAGAAACTGATACAGAAGTTCTGGTAAATCTGATAGAATTTGTAAAAAATAAAAATGAGGTAAAGCTAGGAGAGGCAGTTCAGATCGCACTGAATCAGGTCATTGGAGCATATGCTATAGCTATAATTGATGTCGAAAAGCCAGATGAAATTGTTGTTGCCAAACTAGGTAGTCCTTTATGTATAGGTATCGGAGATGATGAACATTTTATTGGAAGTGATGTTACTCCTTTTATTGAATACACAAAAGATGTAGTGTATCTTGAAGATGGTGAGCTAGCAATTATTCGAAATCACAAAAAAACTTTCTTCAGAAAAATTTCTGATGATTCTTCAATTTCTCCAACGGTAAGTAAACTAGAACTAAGTCTTGATAAAATAGAGAAGCAAGGTTTTGATCATTATATGTTAAAAGAAATTTATGAGCAACCAAAAGCAATTAAAGATACTCTTCGAGGAAGATTAAATACTTCTAAAGCCATTATCAAAATGTCTGGGATGGATGATTATATTAACAAGTTTCTTTCAGCAAAAAAAATCACTATTGTAGCCTGTGGAACTTCATGGCATTCTGCATTGGTTGCGGAATATTTGTTTGAAAAAATTGCCAGAACACCTGTTGAGGTTGAATATGCATCAGAATTTAGATATAGAGACCCTATAATTGAAAGAGATGATATAGTAATTGCTATATCACAATCCGGTGAAACTGCGGATACTTTAGCTGCAATCAAATTAGCTAAATCTAAAGGTGCTTTTATTTATGGGATATGCAATGTTGTTGGATCATCAATTGCAAGAGAGTCTGACTCAGGTTCGTATACACATGCAGGGCCTGAAATCGGAGTTGCCTCAACTAAAGCATTCACAACACAGATGACTGTTCTGTACTTGATGGCTGTAAAACTAAGTAGATCTAAAGGAATAATTTCTGAAAAATTATTTCGTAAATACTTACTTGAAATTTCTAACATTGATAAGAAAGTTCATGAAGCACTTTCAACTAATAATAAAGTTAAAAAAATCGCAAAGAAATTTATATCTGCAACTAATTGTTTATATCTTGGTAGGGGATATAATTTTCCAATAGCCTTGGAAGGTGCTTTAAAACTAAAAGAAATTTCTTACATACATGCCGAGGGTTATCCAGCAGCTGAAATGAAGCATGGTCCAATCGCATTAATTGATAAAGACATGCCAACAATTGTTATAGCTACCAATAAAATCAATTATGATAAAATTGTCAGTAATATTCAAGAAATAAAGTCTAGAAAAGGAAAAATTATTGCTGTTGTTTCAAAAGGTGACCAAGAGGTTAAAAAAATTGCTGACCATGTTATTGAGGTACCAGATAGTATTGAGTCTATTACTCCATTTATTACAGTAATTCCTCTTCAACTACTTTCATATCACATTGCTGTTATGCTAAAAAAAGATGTTGATCAGCCAAGAAACTTGGCAAAATCTGTAACGGTTGAGTAGGATAGTTTTTAGGTTGGTCCTTTTCTAAAATTTAATCCGTTCACCAAACCAGGATGCAGTTCTTCCCTTTTTGTTAATATTTGTTCCAGACATGTAATCTCCTTTATTATTTATTTGACCAGAATATATTTGATATCCATCGTTAAATAAAAACACAACTTGATTTACATCAACAGACCAAGTTTCATCGCTGTCACCCCGAACATTAATTCTATAAGTCCCCGACTCTTCGAGGTAGTCGTAATATTGATAAATGAAAGTATTATCTTTCTTAAATAAAATGATCATTTTATCTCCGTCATCATCATATATTTTCCACCCTGTACCACTTAAATCTTGACCAAGACCATATAATGGAATAATGAACAATAAAATTAATACTAGTTTTTTCACTATTGTAAAAGTCTATCTTTCTTGAACTAAATCGCCGTCTCTAAATATTCCTTTCTCAATTGTTCCATCAGAATAAATGAATATCCCCCATCCATTATAGTCATCATTTTTAAAGTTACCAACATAGGACCCAAAATAATACCCCTCTTCATCATAAAGGGTCTCGGTTCCCCATCCATCAAGTACTCCGTTTTTCATTTCTCCGTCATAGGTTCCTAATAAGTAACCTTCTTCATTGTATAATACTTCTTGCATGATACCGTGTTCAACCCCATTTTTCCAAGAACCATTTGTAATAGATCCACCATCCCAAATGTAGGTGCCAACTCCGTTTTCACAATCACCTTGAACACATTGTCCAAAAACAAAGAAAGGAGCGCTAAATAATAGAATAAATAATATTTTTTTCATGTTTAATAATTTTTGTTTGTTTAAGTTAATTTACGAATTTTTATTAATTTCTAAATTCCTTTTCCTTATACTTTCCTCAAATGATTGACAGTCCAGAAGTAATCCATTTGAATCAAAGCATATTTCATGAACATTAATTATACTATCATTTTGCTGCTCATTTGTAACACATTCAAACACTAAATTTAAATGGGTAAAATAGTCAAAATAATTAATGGTGATTATTGACGAATAAAATCCTTTTTTATCTATTAAAATTGAACATTGATAGGGGTTTTCAATATTTTCATATTGCTCACTATCTGCATAACTTACATTAAAATTAGTGGCACTATTATATTCACAAGTCTGATTCCTTACAACTAATGGATCAGCATCAGCATAATATTGATATTGAACGATTGCCCGATTATTTTCGCTTCCATTTATTTGAGACATAACAACGTCATCTCTATCTCCATCAAATATATATCCAGAGGCTACTTCAAGTGGGAAAGACGAGTCAAAATCTCTATTGAAAATTTCTTGAAAAATTAAATTTAAATCGGAATCATATGAGCAAATATTGTCATTATCTATATTTAAAATTTGTTTGAATTCAGTATAGGTTAGTTCTGGAACACCATATTTATCAAAAATATAAAGCCAAAAAGCGAGCATTAAACAAAATCCAAAAATTGTTAGAAATATTATTTTTTTCATTACAATTAATATAATAAAATAAATGGCTATTGAAAATCTTGCCAGAAGTTTGTCGTGAATTCATCTAAATATTCTGGCATTATTTCATTTTTATCATCAAAATTTTCAAATTTTTCTTTTGATATTATTTTGGAATCAAAAACCTGTAATTCAGTAGTACTTTTTATATCCGAAATTAAATCCATTCTAAATGAAATTTCATTTTGTTTTCGCCTTCCTTTTACATTTTTATTCTTCTCTATTAACTTAATTGGCCTATCAAATCCCGTACTTTGACCAAAATTAATTTTTGCATAAGACAAACTATATTTTTCATTATCATATTTTGATAAAATCATCTTTCCATCTCTTAAATAAATATTTACAGAAACTCCTAATAATTTTAAATTATAAATCGGTCTAACATTTCTAAAATCGATTCTTACTATTGCATAATCGTCAGGGTTAATATACAAGGTTGCTGCGTATTTAGATCTTCCTTTTGGAGTAGATTCAATTACATAAACTAAATCGTTTCCAATAATATTTACACTAGGCTCAGAAAAAATATATTTATTAGGTTTTAGAATAAAATTCAATGGGGTTTCTTCTTCAAAAAAAAGAAAATTATAAATTCTATTTATTACCCATATTTGACTTTTAGCAAAATCATCTTTTTCTTTTAGTTCTTTTTTTTCAAATTTTTTTATTGATTCAACGTCTGTACTATCAACCTCTTCAAGACCATCAATATCTAAATCACCTCCAAAAATTCCGGATTTAATTTTGTAATAGGAATCAGGTTTTAATTCTTTTTTAAAAGCTTCTTCCATTTTTTTATTAATTGACTCCAGAACTTCCCCTTCCTTGTTGTAAGTTTCCCTAGATTTAATTATTTTAATTTTCTTAACATTAACATCATCAGGGGTTCTGTAATAATAACCCAAGGTTTCAAGCGCTGAACTGTTCTCATTTTTAAGGTTATTTAGTAAACTATCAATCAAGGTTTTATTTATATCGGATACAGTAGATTTAAACTTGTCAATTATAAATTTTTCTATTATTGAATTGGATTTTCTACTTAGGTAAATTTTATTTTCCGTGAATCCCCTTTCATAATTCTTTTCTATATTTTGAATTACGTTTGAAATAATTTCCTCAGAACTTAATTTTTTATTGGTTAAAAATACATCTGATAGTTTAATGGGTGTTTGAGCTAATTTTATAATGGTATCGTTAAAGTCATTTATATAAAAAGACCTTTTTTTATATCCCATCATAGAAACATACATCGAATCATTTTGAGATAATTGAGATTTAACCAATTCAAAATTTCCTGATTTATCAGAAATTAATCCGTTATTATTTGAAAAATAAACATTTGAGTAAGGAACTGGTTGTCCAGTTAAAGAATCAATTATTTGAATATTTAAAGATTGAGAGCTTAATGAAAAATTAGATATTAAAAAAATATAAAATAGTAGTGTATTTCTGAACATTTTATTTAACCCTAATTAAGGTTACATATTTTTCTAAAACTTTAAATTGCTCAGTGAAATCCTTACCCTGTAAAAATCTGCTATTTGGAAGAGTTATGTTTTCGGGTAGCGCATCGATTAGCGGAATTAAATAGATGGTTTTTATTGAGTATGAAACATTATCAATATCTTCAGCAACCATTTTTGATGAATTAATAGCAATTAGATTCCCGTCAGTGTCAAATAATGGGCCACCACTATTTCCAGATTGAATTGGAGTTGTTGTTTGATAATTGGTAACATCTCCCATAGCACCTGTTCTGGAGCTAATTTTTCCGTCAGTAAATTTTAGATCTGTACCCATAATGTTGGATTTAGGATAACCCAAGGCAAAAACTGACTGACCTATATCGCTGGTTCTTGTTTTTAGGTTATATAACAAAGGGGCTAGGTCTTCAAAGGAATCATCATTTATTTTTATTATCGCCAAATCATTGGTTGGGTCTGACTTAATGACCTCTGCGTTGAATTTCCTTATCTTACCTCTATTTTTAAATTCAACTTCAATTTCATTAGCGTTTTCTATTACGTGATAATTTGTAGCAATATATCCGTCTGTAGAAAATATTATACCCGAACCTGTTCCTTTCCACATTTTAGAGTTTTCATTTTCTCTTGAAATATTTTCAGAACTTTCGTCAGAATCATCGTTTAATGTTAAATTCATCATCGAAATTAGTCTTTGAAATCGACCATTTTCTTTATCAAACCAGATATGTAATGCTGAAATATAATTTGATGATTTATCTTTTACAAGGTAAATTGCTAGCTCCTCCTCAGTGTCTGATTCAAAGATTGCCCAATTATTTTCAGAATCATATTCAAGAAACTCTATCCCTGTGGTCATGTCTGATGACTCATTATTGTTGTCAGAGAGATTTTTAATTTTTATCTTATTAAAATCTATTTCTGTCATAAATCCATTTCCAAAAACCTCATCACCATCGATGTACTTTTCGCTTATTTGATTCCATTCAGACATTTTCATTGACTCTGAAAAATAAGTACCATAATTTATAGATGTTTCATAATAAAAAGTAAATCCTTTCCAATCAGATGATTTCTTCGATCTTGTGTCTAATATGCTTATATAATTATCATCTGTATCAACCCATAAAGTTAAATCTTCGCCTTTTTGATTTTGTATAGTAAAAGTTACTTGATTTTCTTCTTTATCGAACGGCTCTATATCTTTTATCGGAAAATTCCAATTCTCACCATCATCATCAATTATACTAACTTTGGATAATTCTGCATTAAAATAAATGACCATCTCGTTTTCTTCATCTTCACAATCTTCTATTTCTTTAAAATTATTCCAAGTACAAGTTTTTATAGAATTAGCATGATAAGATATTTGTGCAATAGAATTTAAGGGTGTTAAAAATATTGCAATGATCGAAATAAATTGCAGTTTAAAGACAAAGTTCATATTTCTAATTGTATATAAAATAAAGTTAGCTAAATTTAATAAAATTATAATTATGCCTTTTACAAATGATGCAATAGTCTTTGGAATTTTAATGATTTCTCTTGGTTTTGTGTTTTATACAGAATCCATAAAACATGGGTTTTGGTATAAATTCTACAAAGTAATACCCGGATTATTGATGTGTTACTTTATACCCGCAATTTTTAATTCACTTGGGATTATTTCTTCTGATGAATCCCAAACATATTATATTGCTAGCAGGTATTTATTACCTGCATCTCTTCTTTTGATGACACTAAGCATAGATTTAAAAGCCATATATAATTTAGGTTACAAAGCATTGATTATGTTTTTTACCGGAACTACAGGCATAATAATAGGTGGGCCAATATCAATTTTAATTTTGTCTTTATTCTTTCCTGAATTATTTAACGGAGCTGGTCCAGATGCTATTTGGAGAGGACTGTCTACCCTTGCTGGAAGTTGGATTGGTGGTGGTGCTAACCAAGCTGCTATGCTAGAAATTTTTGAATACAATCCTCAAAAATATGGAGGTATGGTCTTAGTCGATATTGTGGTTGCAAATATTTGGATGGCTATGATTCTTTTTGGAATTGGAAAGAAAAATTTGATTAATAAATGGCTAAAAGCAGATACAACTGCAATTGAAGAATTAAAAGAAAAGGTGACTTCATTTTCAAATAGTAGTAAAAGAATTCCAAACTTAACTGATTACATGATCCTTCTTGCAATAGCCTTTGGAACTGTTGGATTCTCCCATCTTGGTGCAGAATTTATTTCAGAATTTTTGATATCAAATTTTGAAAGTGTTGCAGATAAAAGCTCTGGACTTTCATCCTTTGCATCTAAGTTTTTTTGGATGATATCAATCGCAACTTTTATCGGAATAGGACTGTCATTCACAAAAGCTAAAAATTTTGAAGGTGTGGGTGCAAGTAAAATCGGAAGTATATTTATTTATGTACTAGTTGCAACAATAGGAATGAAAATGGACTTAGGTTCTATTTTTGATGAACCCAAGCTGATCCTAATTGGGCTAATTTGGATGTCAATTCATGCTGTTTTGCTCATAACAGTTGCAAAATTGATTAGAGCTCCATACTTTTTTCTAGCTGTTGGAAGTCAAGCAAATGTTGGTGGGGCTGCCTCAGCACCTGTTGTTGCTGCCGCGTTTCATCCATCTCTTGCAACGGTTGGAGTATTATTAGCTGTATTTGGATATGTTGTTGGAACATATGGAGCTATGATATGCACATGGTTAATGGAATATACTTCAAACTTATAATTCATGAAAAAGAAAATAACACATATATTCAGAAAAGAAAAAGGTCAAATAGTTGTTAATGGCGAAGTAAATTTGACAGATTTAGACGGCAACAAAATACCTCACGGAGAAAAATTTACACTATGTGGTTGCAACAAATCAAAGAAACTCCCATTCTGTGACGGCTCTCATAAATTAGATTAATAATTTATTGGAATAAAATTTGTATTAAAACCAATGTGAAAAGAATACTATCAATTTTATATATCATTCCTGCTCTAACTTTTTGCCAGGTTGACGGCAAATTAAATGGATATATATTCGATTCAAAAAGTCAGTTACCTCTTTTAGGTGCCAACGTCATTATTGAAGGAACCGAAAAGGGTGCAATTTCTAATGAAAATGGATACTTTGAAATATCAGAAATAAAACCTGAAAGCTATAATTTAACCGTAAGTTATATTGGTTATCAATCCAAAAAAATATTTAATATTATTGTCAAAAGTAAGGGAAACCAAACATTGGAGATATACTTACTGGAATCTAGTCAGAAACTTGAAGAAATCATTTTATTTGAGAGTCCATTCAAGAAATCTTTAGAGACACCTTTATCAATAAATACATTTTCAAGAGTGGAAATAGAAAGTTATCCGGGTGCAGATAATGACGTAACAAAAGTTGTTCAAAGTATGCCAGGACTCTCTCCGTCAGTGGGTGGTTTTAGAAACGATATCATTATTAGAGGTGGAGCTCCAAATGAAACGGTATATTATTTAGATGAAATTGAAATCCCCAATATAAATCACTTTAGCACCCAAGGCAGTGCTGGTGGTCCACAAGGAATGATTAATATTTCTTTTATTGATGAAGTAACTTTAAGCACCTCAGCATTTGGTGTTGAATATGATAATCCTTTGAGCGGGGTATTACAGTTTAATCAAAAAAACGGTAATCCAAAAGAAATCAGTGGCAACTTTAGGTTTGGAGCTAGTGATTCAGCAATAACCATTGAAGGCCCTTTTTCAAAAAATGATGATAATAAAACAACATTTATTTTTTCAGCAAGAAAAAGTTATTTGCAATTTTTATTTAAACTGATTGGTTTACCAATTAGACCTGATTATTGGGATTTTCAAGCTAAAATAAATCATAAGATTGATGATTACAATAGTATCAACATCATAGGTCTTGGTGCAATTGATGATTTTACAGTTGAAGCTCCTGATGATTTTGATTTTACCCAACAATCGTTTTTAGAACAAGTTCCTATTATAAAACAAAACTCAACAACCTTAGGAACCTCTTGGATTAGAAAATTTAAAAAAAATAAGGGACAATTTATATTAGCTTTAAGCACTAATAAATTGAAGAATATCTTTTCAAGATACTCTGACAATGAAAATTTACAGGGACTATATTTCAAGAATGATTCACACGAATGGGAAACAAAATTAAGGGCAAAAACAACTAACTATATTGATAATTGGAAAATAACTTGGGGTGGAAATATTCAGTATTCTGACTACTTCAATAATACCAGAGATATTTTTAACCAAATAGAATACCTTACTAAATATAATTTTTATAAATACGGCTTGTTTGGAAGTATTTCAAAAAGTTTCATTGATTCAAAATTAGATATATCATTAGGAATAAGAGCTGATGAAGATAGTTTTAGTCAAGGATCGAAATTTATTGATAACATCTCACCCAGAATATCAACTTCGTATGCATTAACTGAGGATCGAAGATTAAAATTGAATTCAAGTGTTGGAACCTATTTTAAAATTCCAACCTATACTGTCTTAGGTTTTAAGGGTATTTCTGGTGAATTTACTAATAGAGGTGCAAAATATACCAAAAGTAATCACTATGTAATAGGCTTTGAATACTCCTTAGGAAATGCATCTAGAATTTCATTTGAGGGATTTATAAAAAAGTATCAAAATTTTCCAATTTCAGTAATTGACGGGGTTTCACTAGCTAATAAAGGTGCTGATTTTGAAGTTCTAGGTAACGAGGACATAATTACCAATGGAGAAGGAAAAACGAGAGGAATCGAATTTTTGTTTCAACAAAAATTAACAAGAAATTTTTATGGAATCTTTTCATATACATACTTCAAAAGTGAGTTCACGGATATTAACGGAAATTATCTCCCATCTGTTTGGGATAGTAAACATCTATCATCATTTAGTGGAGGTTATAAGCTAAAACGAAACTGGGAGATAAGTTCTAGATGGCGTTTTGCAGGAAAAACTCCATATGTCCCATATGATTTGGTTTCCAGTCTTTTAAATTATCCGAATATGATTCTCGATTATTCTCAACTGGGAAGTGTGAAACTTGGTAATTTTTCTCAGTTAGATGTCAGATTTGATAAAAAATGGAATAAAGAAAGAATATCTATCAACTTCTTTATAGAAATCCTAAACCTCCTAGCTCAAAAAATACCCACACCAAAAGAGTACGGTTTACAAAGAGATAATCTAGGCGATATAATTACACCAATCAACCTGGTTGAAGTAGATGTTAACAGAGAATCGATTATACCATCATTTGGGTTTTCAATAGATTTTTAGAGTGGTTTATGACCAAATAAGCATTTTCAATTAAAAATGTTAATTTTTTAAATATATGATAATTAAAATGTCAATATAATATCATATTTATTGACTTTAGGTGAAAAAATCAATATAATTTTTAATAAAACTTTATTTTTTGATGCTATTTTTTTACAATTATGCATTGCGTTAACAGATTATTAACATATATTTAACCTATTAAAAATTAAACATAAACAAATTATGAGAACAATTCTTAAGATTTTAATAATG
>MDSV01038639.1_pt1 | contig 13098 bp, 10 predicted proteins | sample 810851 | NCBI WGS metagenome assembly MDSV01 (sample SAMN05326640, study PRJNA326480) | marine metagenome | isolation source: seawater | place: Atlantic Ocean: North East | collected 2012 | reverse complement strand
CCATTAAATTAAAAAAAATTATGCAAATATTTATTGGCGGAATTGGTTGCTTTTGGGATGAAACTGAATATCAAGGTATTCCTGGTATCATTTCAACAGAATGTGGATATTGTGGAGGAAAATATCCAAAAGTAAGCTATGAACAAGTCTGTGGTGGAAGCACAGAACATATAGAAGTTGTTAAAGTTACATTTAATCCTAAAATTATTTCTTATGAAGAAATAACTAGATTATTTTTTAAAATTCATGACCCTACTACTCTTAATCGGCAAGGGCCTAATGTCGGTCATCAATATCGCTCAGAAATATTTTATAATTCAAAAGAAGAAAAAATAGCCGCTGAAAAGGTATTAAATGAAGTTAATAAAAAACTTGGTGGTAAAGTAGTAACAGTTATTAGAAAAGAAAAAAATTATTGTAAAGCGGAAGAATACCATCAAAAATACTTTGAAAAACGAAATAAAAAATGAGTTTAGTTTCAACAGATTGGCTAAATGAAAATCTGAATAAAGTAAAAGTTATTGATGCTTCTTGGCATTTAGTTAAAAATAGAAATGCAATTGAAGAATATAATAATGAGCATATAAAAAATGCAATATTTTTTGATTTAGATAAAAACTCCAACCATAAAAAAAATTTACCACATGGTCACTTTTTACCCCCGATTAGTAATCATAAAAAATCTATTTCTGAAATGGGAATTTTAAATACTGATAGAGTTGTAATTTATTGTTATAGTGATTTAATTTCTAGCTGTCGTGCCTGGTTTCAACTTCTTTATTTTGGACATAATCCAAAATTAGTTTCGGTATTAGATGGAGGTATGAAAAAATGGAAGTTAGAAGGTAGAGAAGTTACAAATTTAAAAACTAAGATAATTCCTTCAAAATATCAAGCAGAAGAAAATAATAATATGATTAAAATAAAATCTGAAATTGATGAAAATATAAAAAAAAAAGAATTCATGATATTGGATGCTAGGAGTAAAAATCGATTTTTAGGATTAGAGCCTGAACCAAGACCAGGAATTAAAAGTGGTTCTATTGAAGGATCTAAATCTCTTCCTTTATCTGAACTTATAAATAAAGTTGATAATACTTTTTTGGATAAAGAAAAGTTAAAGAATATATTCAATAAAAACAAGATTAATAGTAATGAAATAGTAATGAGTTGTGGTAGCTCAGTCTCAGCGTCAACTCTTGCACTTGCATATTCTTTAATAAACAATGATTATATGGCCAAAATATATATAGGTAGTTGGACTGAATATGGAAAAAAATAAATGAAAAGATCAAAAAAAATAACCATAGGAATTGTAGTTTTTTTTATTATTATTGCCATAATTGTAATTGGACGATACTCAGTAGGACTTTACTTTAAAAAAAAATTTTCTAAGCGTCCTCCACCAGGTGTTATTGTTCAAGTTGTCGCAAATAAGAATTTTAACCAAACTTTGGAAAGCTACTGCACTTCCTTAAGTAGCAAAACTATTTCTTATAAAATTAAGAAAAACCAATTATTAGAAGTAATAAAATTTAATGTAAAAGTTAATAAAGGTGAAATTATAGCAAAATTAACCGATAAAAATATTGTTGCACCATTCTCTGGCGTACTTGGAAAAAGAGGAATTAGTGGTAGTAGTTTAGGTTCAGAAAATACAATTATTTTAACTCTAGACGACTCCAGAAGTGTACTTTGTGATTTAAAAATACCTGAGGCTTATGCAGCAATTTTAAAAAGTGATCTTAAACTTAATGCAAAATTTTCGGCTTATAAAAATAAAACCTACAAAGGAATAATACAAACTGTAGCATCGCGTGTAGATGCACAAACTAGAAGTATTTTAGCACGAGCAAAAATTACGAATGAAAATTCTGAAATAATTCCAGGTTCTCTTTTAGAAATTGAAATATTATATAATGAAAAAAATGCACTGGCAGTTCCTGATACAAGCGTAATGTATGAGGGAAGTAAAAAATTTATTTATAAAGTGATTGAAAATAACATGCTAAAAAAAGTTGAAATAAAAACAGGTATAAGAAATCAAGGTAATATTGAAATTTTAAATGGTTTAATTGAAGGAGATAAAATAATAGCTGAAGGATTGACAAAAGTTAGACCTGGGATGAAAGTAAAACCTATTATTAAATCACAATAAAAAAAATAATGTACATAACTGAACTTAGTATTAAAAGACCAGTAGTTGCAGCAGTTTTTTCAATGATACTTGTAGTTTTTGGTTTATTTGTTTTTTCAAAACTACCAGTCAGAGAATTACCTTCGGGACTCCAGCCACCCGTGGTACAGATCCAAGTAGATTATCAAGGAGCTAGTGCGGAAGTTATATCTAGCGAGGTTACAGAAATTATAGAAGATGTGATTGGTGGAGCTGAAGGTATCAAAAATATTGATTCCACTTCAGAAAATGGAAGAAGTACAATTAAGATAGAGTTTGAAACTAATATTAATTTAGATTCTGCCGCAAACGATATAAGAGATAGGGTATCTAGGGTCTCTGATAACTTACCTGAAGATTCAAATCCTCCTGAAATTTTAAAACAAAGTGCTGGTTTTACTACAAGTATGTGGCTTAGTGTTTCAAGTTCTACTTGGACTGACTTAGAGATAGGTGATTACACAAGAAGATATTTGGTTGATAGTTTTTCAAATGTAAAAGGAGTTGGAAGAATATTAGTTGGTGGACTTAGAGAACTAAGTGTAAGAGTTTATATAGATCCAATTAAGCTAGCAGCTAATGATCTTACTATTCAAGAAGTTGAAGTGGCATTAAGGAAAGAAAATATTAGTTTACCAGCAGGTAGTTTAGAAGCGACGAACATTGATTTGACAATAAATCTCGATAAAGCATACAAAGATTTATCTTCCATAAAACAACTACCTATTAAAATAAGTGAAAATAGTGTTATTCGTTTAGAAAATATTGCTGAAGTCAAATATGGACCTGTATCAGAAAAAACTCTTTTTAAATCAATAAGTAAAGTTGGTAAGTCTGATGATAAAGTTGTTGGAATTGGAATCTACGCAAAATCAGGCGCATCAACAGTTGAATTATCAAAAAAAGTAAGAAAAAGAATAAAAGAAGTGGAAAAAACTTTACCTGATGGAATTAGATTAGGTGTTTCTTTTGATAGAGCAACCTATATTAATGCTGCAATATCAGAAGTTTACAAAACCCTAGTGATAGCTTTTATTTTAGTTGTCATAATTATTTACCTTTTTCTTGGTAACATAAAAGCTGTTATTGTACCTGCCGTTGCTCTACCTGTTAGTTTGATAAGTTCTTTTTTAGGCCTTTGGATATTTGATTTATCAATCAACATTTTTGTTCTTTTAAGTTTTATATTAGCAATCGGAATAATAACTGATGATAGTGTTATTATGACTGATGCTATTTATCATAGAGTTGAGGGTGGTGAAACTCCATTGGTGGCTTCTTACAATGGATCAAAAAGTATTACATTTGCGATTGTTTCAACCACTTTAGTTTTAGTTGCTGTTTTTTTACCTCTAATTTTTATTGAAGGAATATCTGGAACTTTATTTAGAGAAACTGCAATTTCTTTAACTTTTGCAATTATTGTTTCTTCATTTGTAGCATTAACCCTTTCACCAATGCTTGGAAGCAAATTTTTAGAAAAAAATACTAAAAAAACAAAAGTTGTTTTGAAGTTTGAAAAATATTATAAATTTTTCTCTGATTTTTATGCTGAAACTTTAAATTACTGGATTACAAAAAATAAAATAATTATTGGTTTTATGATCTCTTTAGTATTTATTTCAGTACTATTATTTATTTTTGCACCAAAAGAACTTCTTCCTAAAGAAGATCGTGGAGTTTATTTAGTTATTGGAAAAACTGACGAAGGAAGCTCGTTCCAATATACCTCAGATAAAGCAGAAGAGATAGAAAGAAGACTAACTCCACTTGTGAAAAGTAAAGATGAATCTTATAAGAGAATGATTATGAGAGTTCCTGGTTTTGGAAGAGCAAGTAAATCTTATAACAGTTTTATTATTATTGCTTTACTTGACGACTGGGATGAAAGAAGTGAAAGCTCTATAAAGATAATGAGAAAAGCTATAGGAAAAATTGTGACTGTGCCACAGGCATTAGCGTTTCCAATTTCTCCACAAAGTATAAGAGTTAGTAATTATAATAAGCCAGTTCAAATGGTTTTGCTTGGTAAAAGCTATGAGCAGTTAGAAAAATGGCAAAAAATTATAATTAGAGAATTAAGAAATAATAAAAATTTAGCAGCAATAGAATCTGATTACTCAAAAAATAAGCCTGAAATTAAATTAATAGTAAATAGAAAAAAAGCTCAAGATCTTGGTGTTTCTATTCAATCTATTGGAAAAACTATAGAAATATTATTTTCTGGAAAAACAGTGACTAAATTTAATCAGCAAGGAAAAGAATATCCAATAATTCTTCAATCTGATATTAAAAATAGAAGAAAAAGTGAAAGTTTGAGTAAAGTCTTTGTACGTTCGGATACAACTGGGCAACTGATTTCTTTAGCAAATTTAGTAAGGTTTGAAGAAGTTGGTTCTGCAAAAATTTTAGCGAGATATGATAGACAACGTGCTGTTACAATAAGTGCTAGATTAGTTGGTGATTATTCTCTGTCAGATGCATTAAATTATCTTGAAAAAACTGTAAGTGAAAATGTTTCTGAAGCAAGAATAAAATGGAAAGGAAAATCTGAAGAATTGAAAGAAACTAGCAATGAATTATTTATTATATTTATACTTGCATTATTAACTGCATTTCTTGTTATGGCAGCAAACTTTAATAGTTTTATTCATCCAACAATAATAATGTTAACAGTACCTTTAAGTGTTTTTGGGGGAATAGTTTTTATTTTATTATTTAATTCAAGTATAAATATATTTTCACAAATTGCCTTAGTAATTTTAATTGGTATCTCAACTAAAAATTCTATTTTAATTGTAGACTGGGCAAATCAACTACGAAGGGCTGGAAAAAATATTCAAAGCGCAGCTTTAGAAGCTTGCAAAAGAAGATTCCGTGCAATAATTATGACTTCACTTTCTACCATGATTGCAATGGTGCCGCTATTAATTGGTAACATAGGTCCTGGAGCAGGGGAAGGAAGTAGATTGGCTGTTGGTTCAACAATTTTTGGTGGTATGCTTATAAGTACTTTTTTTACTTTATATGTAACACCAACAATGTATGTTCTGTTAACAAAAAATACTAAACGAATTGATGCAGTTGATATACAGTTAAGTAAAGAACTTAAAAGATAATATATTTATTTCTATTTAAACTCTTCTGACATTCTCTAAGCTGACTTTTATAAACTTTTGACAGTTTTTGGACATTTTTTGCATAAAGTACTGCTTTTTTATCTGTCTTGTAAACCTTTTTGGAATAACTTCCCCACCCTAAATAATAATTAAGATATTGACGATACGAATCGTTAAGAGGTATTTTATTTATTTTATTAGTTTTTTTCATATCCCAGCCAATAAACATAACAGAATCAGCAAAACGACTTCGCAAAGCCAAAGGGTTGGATGTTTCAGTTTTATATAGCTCCCAAGTTTTTTTTACTGCTTGAGAATACCCAAAAGAACTAGATGGTCTTTTATAAGGTATAACTTTAAATATTTTTGTTCTTTTTGGTTTAGCCCACCTATTAAAACCAGATTCTTTATTAACAAAAGCCAAAATTATGTGAATTGGAGCTCCGTAAGTTTCAGAGCTTTTTTTAATTGACTTAAACCACAAATAATTTTCTCCAAAAATTTTACATGCATTTTGAGGATATTTTGGGATAGAACTACAAGAGGTTAATAAAAAAAAAATAATTAAATAAACTAAATTATTTTTTAAAATCTTCTTTCGCACGTAATAATGCCTTCCCTATCTGATCTCTAATTTCTTGCTCTGATATATTAATTAAATTTTTTTGAAAATCTTTTTTTATTTTCCGGAATACATCTTCTTGACCAGCTTCCTCTAAATCAGTTTTGATTATTTCTAAAACATATTTTTTTTCATCTTCTCCACTTTTTCCTAGTAAAGAACTTGCCCATTCGCCTAAATATTTATTGCTTCTTGCAGAAACTTTAAATTGAAGCTCCTCATCTAGTTGGAACTTTTTTTCAAAACTTTTTTTTCTATCATCAAATGTATTCATTTTTTATTGAATAATAGATAAATCTTTAAAACTAAATATGCAACTATTATCCCTAATATATTGCTTATTAAATCGCCAAACTCAAAAGATCGATTTGGTATTATTAAATGAGATAATTCAAGTATTATTGATAAAAAAAATAAAGAATAAACAACTTTACTGTAATTTTTATTTTTAAAATAAATAAATAATCCGAGTAAAGAAATATAAAAATAGTAAATAAAATGATTTATTGTAGTTCCAAATGGGTTTTGGATTAAATCAGGTTGTTGTTTCCAGTCACCATAGAACAAATAACCTAGCAAACTACCTGGCCAAAATGAGATAACTACTAAAAAAGATAAGGAGATATAAAAAGTGAATTTTAATATTTTAATCATTATATAATAGTTGTAATAAGACATATTATATTTTTAATAAAATGAATAATTTAATATTACTTCGTCATGGTCAGTCTAAATTCAACTTACAGCGTAGATTCACAGGATTTTACGATGTTGAACTGACTGCTAAAGGAAAAGATGAAGCAAAATATGCTGGTCTACTGATTCAAAAATTAGGAATCGGGTTTGATGAATATTTCACTTCAAAACTTTTAAGAGCAACTAATAGTTTAGATATAATCTTAAAAGTATTAAATAAGAAAAATGCAAGAATTAATTCTGCATGGGAGTTGAATGAAAGACATTATGGTGATCTTACTGGATTAAATAAAGATGAGACAATAAAAAAATATGGAAATAAACAAGTCCAAGCTTGGAGAAGAAGTTTTAATACACCTCCCCCAAAAATTAATATAAACCATCCTTATTTTAACGATATTAATTCTAAAATTTTAGGAGAGTCTTTGAAGGATACTTTTGAAAGGGTAATTCCTTATTTTAATAAAAAAATTAGACCGCTTCTTTTATCAAATAAAAATGTTTTAATAGTTTTTCACGGTAATAGCTGTAGAGCCTTGTTGATGAAAATTCTTAATATTTCTATAAAAAGAATTATAGATTTTGAAATACCTACAGGAAATCCTTTATTAATAAAATTTAAGGAAAATTTAAAAGTAAATAATTTTAAATACTTGGATGAAAAAAGGGCAAAAAAAATATTATTTAATATTTAATTTGTTATAGATATCTAAAGTACTAATATGTTTAAATTCAATATTACTTTCAAATGCACGTAATTCGTTATTTAAAATTAATTTACTCCAAATTTTATTCATAGAAAAAATTTTTGTTTTAATATTTGAAAATATATCAGGATGAATAATTTGAAGTCCTGTATATATATATTCTAAATTATTATTTTTTTTTCTGTTTAAAAAACCGTTATCTAAATTAAAGTCTCCTTTTAGTCTTGTATCAAAACTTTTACTTTTGTTCACAACTAGTAAAGAACATTTACTTTTATTTATTATAAATTCTCTTTCCATCTTTTTTAATTCATTTATATAATTTATATTCCATATAGTGTCAGGATTAATGCATAAAAAACTTTCATCAAAATTATTTATAGCATTTAGTATACCTCCGCCTGTATCTAAAATTTTTTCTTTTTCATAAATCGTAGAAATGTTTAAATCAAAACTATTTTTATATAAATAATTAGTTATTTTATGACTTAAATAATGTGTATTAATTATAATTTCTTCAATCTGATAATTTTTTAGGAAATTTATCGTATTTGATAATAATGTCTTATTTCCAATTTTTAATAAAGGTTTTGGGCAATCAAGAGTAAGTGGACTAAGGCGCTTACCGAATCCTGCCCCAAGGATCATTGCTTTTTTAATCATATTTTATTATAACAAATTTTAAAAATGAATTGGTCTTTTATCAATTGCCATCGCTGCTTCTTTTACAGCTTCACTATGAGTAGGATGAGCGTGGCATGTTCTTGCAATATCCTCAGCACTTGCACCAAATTCCATTGCAATAGCTAGTTCAGCTATCATAGTTCCTGCTAACGAACTAATTAATGAAACACCTAACACTTTATCATTAGTTTCATCTGCAATAATTTTTACAAAACCTTCTGTTTCGTTGTTCACCTTTGCCCTTGAGTTTGCTAAAAAGGGAAATTTTCCAACTTTATACTTAATATTTTCTTTTTTTAATTCTTCTTCTGTTTTTCCTACCATGGCCACTTCTGGAGATGTATATATTACAGCAGGTATAACGTCATAATTTACATGTCCTGCTTGTCCAGCAATTATTTCTGCTACAGCAATTCCTTCATCTTCCGCTTTATGAGCCAACATTGGTCCTTTATTTATTACGTCACCAATTGCATAAATATTTTTGATAGATGTTTCAAACTTTTCATCTACTTCAATTTTATTTTGTTTATTAATTTTGATACCCAGTTTAATTATATCATTCCCCACATTAGCTTTTCTTCCTACAGCGACTAATACTTTATCACATTCGATTCTTTCACGTTTTGAAGTTTTGTTATCAGTAATATCTATAATACCTTTACCATTTAGAGATTTTATTTGAGTAACTTTTGAATCCAACTTAAAGTTAATTCCTTGTTTTTTAAGAATTTTTAAAAACTCTGTTGAAATATCTTTATCCATTCCTGGAATAATATGATCTAGAAACTCCACAACAGTAACGTTTGAGCCTAATCTATTCCAGACACTTGAAAGTTCTAATCCAATATAACCACCACCAATAACAAAAAGATTTTTGGGTATATCCTTAAAAGATAGTGCGCCAGTTGAAGATACAATAGTAACTTCATCAATATCTACATTTGGTAAGGAGGTTGGTGAAGATCCAGTTGCTATTATAATATTTTTTGCTTTATAAGTTTTTTTTTTCCCAGAATTATCAGTAACAGTAACTTCATTTTTCTTTAAAATATTTCCTTTGCCTCTTAAGTGAGTAATTTTATTTTTTTTAAATAAATACTCTACCCCTTTAGTTAAAGTTAGTACTGATTTTTCTTTATTATCCATCATTTTTGATAAATTTAATTTTAGATTACTAATTTCTATTCCCAATTTAGTAAATTCTTTTTCGGCTTTGTGATAAAGTTCAGAAGAATTAAGTAAGCTTTTTGATGGTATACACCCAACATTTAAACATGTTCCGCCTAAAGTTTGGTTAGATTCTACACAGGCTGTCTTAAGACCTAGCTGCGTAGCTCTGATAGCACTTACATAACCACCCGGGCCTGCGCCAATTACAATAACATCAAAATTATCATCCATAATTAGAGATCTAAAAATAGTCTACGAGGTTCCTCAAGGCACTCTTTAACAGTTTTTAAAAATGAAACTGCTTCTTTGCCATCGATGATTCTATGGTCATAAGATAAGGCCAAGTACATAACAGGACGAATAATCACATTTCCATTTTTTGCTACAGGTCTTTCTACAATATTATGCATACCTAAAATTCCAGTTTGTGGAGGATTTAGTATTGGAGTTGAAAGCATTGATCCATAAATTCCTCCGTTACTAATAGTAAATGTTCCTCCTTGTAGATCATCAATTGTTATTTTTCCTTTTTTTGCTTTTTCAGACAACAAAAAAATATTTCTTTCTATATCAGCAAAAGAAAGCTCATCAGCTTTTTTTAATACTGGCACTACTAGTCCCCTATCAGTTCCGATAGCTATAGAAATATTATAATAATTTTTATAAGTAATGTAATCGTTTTCAATTTCAGCGTTTACTGCTGGAAAATTTTTTAATCCTACAACAGAGGCTTTAACAAAGAAAGACATAAAACCCAATTTAACTGAATATTTTTTTTCAAAGTCTTCTTGGTAATCCTTTCTCATTTCTATTATACTTTGCATATCTACTTCGTTAAAAGTAGTTAACATTGCAGCATTATCTTGAGCTTCTTTTAATCTTTTTGCGATAGTAATTCTCAACCTAGTCATTTTAACTCGTTCTTCCGGTCCATGGGTTACTCTTCTTTTTGAGGCTTCAGGCACATTCCCCATTAAATTTAATAAATCACCTTTAGAAATTCTACCATCTTTTCCCGATCCCTCTAAGTTTGATATATCTATTTTATTTTCTGATACAATTTTTCTAACTGAAGGTGATAAGTAATTTTTAGATTTTGATTTTGGGGGGATATATTTATTTTCTTGAGTAGTATCAATTTCATCTTCTACCAAAGTATCTAAAATCAAAGCTTCATTAGAATTATTTTCTACAACTTCTTCATATTCTTTTTCAACTTTTTTAGGTTGAATTTTATTTTTCATTTTGACTGGCTCATTTTGGATTTCATCAACTAAAGTTAATTTTTTTTCTTTTTTTTTATTTTTCTTTGGTGGCGAGTATGTTTTTAAATCTTCTTTTTCAATTTTACTAATTTTCGATTTTGCTTCAGACACTAAGCCTAATAAAGTTCCCACTTCTACTGTATCACCTTCTTTTACTTCAATGGAAGAAAGTGTTCCACTTAGTGGTGAAGGTACTTCTACGTTAACTTTATCAGTTTCTAATTCTACTAATGGTTCGTCAGAATCTACGGTTTCACCAACTTTCTTTAGCCATTTTGAAACAGTCGCTTCTGTGACTGATTCTCCTAAGGATGGTACTAAAATTTGATTTGTCATATATAACTAGCTAAATACCTTGTCTATTATTTCTTTTTGCTGTGCAAGATGTTTTTTCAAATATCCTGTTGCGGGTGAAGCTGCTGGCTTTCTTCCAATATAATTTACTTCTCTATTTTCAGATTTTATGTAATTTAATGTCCATTGAATATAATTTCTAGCACTATTCCAAGCACCCATATTTTGGGGTTCTTCTTGACACCAATAAAAATATGTATTTTTTTTAAATCTTTTTAATTCTTTTGCAAGAGATTTAGCGGGAAAGGGATATAATTGCTCAATTCTAATAATATAAACTTCATCATTTTTTATACTTTCTCTAGCCTCCAAAAGCTCAAAATAAATTTTACCTGAACAAATTATTACTTTTTTAATTTTGCTATCTTTTTTAAGTTTTATTAATCCATAATCTTTAATATCTGCATGATCAGTCAAAACTCTGTGAAAAGATTTTTTAATATCAAAATCTTCAATATTAGAGATACATCTTTTATTTCGTAATAAAGATTTTGGTGTCATAACTATTAAAGGTTTTCTAAAACCCCTGTGGATTTGTCTTCTTAGAGCGTGAAAGTAGTTTGCTGGGGTTGTGCAGTTTAAAACTTGAATATTTTCTTGTGCACATAATTGTAAAAATCTTTCTATCCTTGCTGATGAGTGTTCTGGTCCCTGCCCTTCATACCCATGTGGCAGTAACATTACTAAACCGCTTGCTCTTGTCCATTTTCTTTCTCCAGGTACAATAAATTGATCAATTACTACCTGAGCGCCATTTGCAAAATCTCCAAACTGTGCTTCCCAAATAACTAGTGTTTCAGGTTCTGAAAGTGCATACCCATATTCAAATCCCAAAACTGCTAGCTCCGAAAGTAAACTATCAATTACTTCATATTTTTTTTGTTTTTTTGAAATATTATTTAAAGGCGTATAATAAGTGCTGTCATTTTGATCTCTAAGAACTGAATGTCGCTGGCTAAAAGTTCCACGACCAGAGTCTTGACCTGATAACCGCACTGGGTAACCTTCTTCTAGTAAGGTTGCGAATGCTAACTGTTCAGCTGTAGACCAATCAAAGCCTTTACCTGTAAGAAACATTTTTTTTTTGTTTTTGAAAATCTTTATAATTGTTGGGTGTGCTTTAAAATTTTCTGGAATATTTAATATTTTTGTACCAATATTTTTTAGTTTACTAATTGATACTCCAGTGATTCCTCTTTTATCTTTACCTTTTTCTGGTTTATATCTAGTCCATACACCTTCATACCACTCTAACTTTGGTTTGTATTCTTTTGCAGTTTTAAATTGTTCAGTTAAAAGATTTTTAAAATCTGACTTCATTTCATCAAATAAGCTTTGAGAAATTGTCCCTTCTTGTATCAACTTCTCAGCATAAACATTTAGAGTGGTTGGGTGTTTTTTAATATTTTTGTACATTATTGGTTGCGTAAAAGAAGGCTCATCACCTTCATTATGACCAAATCTTCTATAACAAAACATATCTATAACTACATCACGATTAAATTTTTGTCTAAATTCCATAGCAATTCTTGCGCAGTGAACAACAGCTTCTGGGTCATCTCCATTTACATGCAAAATTGGAGCTTCCACCATTTTAGCTAGATCGGAAGGGTAAGGAGAAGATCTTGCAAACCTTGGGTTGGTGGTAAATCCAATTTGATTATTTACAATAATATGTATAGTTCCTCCAGTGTTATGACCTGGCAGCCCTGACATAGCAAAACATTCAGCCACGACACCTTGTCCTGCAAAAGCTGCATCACCATGAATCAATATGGGGACAACCTGTTGTCTTTTTTTATCTCCATGAAAAAATTGTTTAGCTCGAGTTTGACCAAGTACTACAGGATTAACTGCTTCTAGATGTGAAGGATTATCTGTAAGAGAAATATGAACCAAATTACCATCAAATTCTCTATTAGATGAAGCTCCCAAATGATATTTAACATCTCCTGTTGAATCAGCATTTGAATATTCAAATTCACCCGCAAACTCATTAAACATTCTTTTGTAAGATTTTTGAAGCAAATTAGCTAGTACATTTAATCTACCCCTATGTGGCATTCCAATTTTTATTTCTTTAACACCAAATTGACCCCCTCGTTTGATTATTTGTTCTAGTGCAGGAATTAAAGATTCACCGCCATCTATTCCAAATCTTTTTGTCCCAACAAATTTTACTGCAAGAAATTTTTCAAAACCTTCAGCTTGAATTAATTTATTTAAAATAGCTTTTTTCCCATTATTAGTAAATTTTATTTGGTTTTCACTTTTTTCCATTCTTTCTCTGAACCATTTTTTT
>MDSV01009745.1_pt1 | contig 13099 bp, 13 predicted proteins | sample 810851 | NCBI WGS metagenome assembly MDSV01 (sample SAMN05326640, study PRJNA326480) | marine metagenome | isolation source: seawater | place: Atlantic Ocean: North East | collected 2012 | reverse complement strand
GATGGATTTATTAGAAATGACAAACAAAGATCAAGAGGATCATTATAAGAATACATTAAATTTAGTTAAAAAGTTTGTTGAATCTAATCAGCGAAAAAGGATCAATTTATTGTCTGATATTGAATCTGAAGTTGATAACTTGTTTCTGATTGGTAATAAATTATTTAATGACTTTGATCAGGATGGGGAAGATTGGGCTGCTGGTTGGTTATTACAAGTTTTAAAAAAACACAAGCCATTATTTTTTAATGATAAAAAATATAATAGTTGGTTCCTTACTTATTCAGATAGGAATATTAACTATGATGATTTGCAATTATTGTTGTTAGAACAAAAATTTGAAGAAGCCGATAGATTGACAAGTACATACTTGAGAAAACTAGCTGGAACCTTAGCAGAAAAGAGAGGATATGTTTTTTACAGTGAAGTAAATAATATGTCGAGTATTGATCTAGAGACGATTGATAGATTATGGAGTATTTACTCAAATGGTAAGTTTGGTTTCTCAACCCAAGCAAAGATTTTAAAATCTGTTGGAAAAAAATATGAACTATTATGGCCTAAAATAGGATGGAAAAATGATGGATATTGGACAAGATATCCTAGTTCTTTTTGTTGGACCTTAGAAGCTCCTGATGGACATATGCCCTTAATCAATCAATTGCGTGGTGTAAGACTTATGGATTCTATTCTCAAACATCCAGCAATTACATCGAGACATAATAATATTCTTTGATTTAAGGCTCTTTAATAAGCTAGAATATTTGAACAAAAAGAAATGGAGTTATGTCCTTTTTTCAGGGCAAAAATCATTTAAAAATATTTATAAACATACTAAATAGACCAACAATTAATTGGTCGAATTTTGAATTAGAATCTTCTCTTCAATTAAATGATTTCGTGGATCTTTTACTTGAGCCCATAAAAACCTCACATTATAATTATCGAATAAAACTTGGTTTGCATGAAGCACTTGTAAATGCTGTTACTCACGGCAACAAATTAGATCCCCGTAAATCTATAAGAGTTAGAAGAATAATTACTCCTAATTGGTGCGTTTGGCAGATTCAAGATCAAGGAAATGGACTCGAGATAAAGAAAAGAATTTATAAATTACCTAAAAAAATTAGTAATATTAAAGGAAGAGGCTTATATATAATTAACGAATGTTTTGATGATATTAGATGGAGTAATAAGGGCAACAGGCTACAATTAGCATTAAAGCGGTGATTTTTTACTTGGACAAGGACTGTCCACGTTAATACCTTTTAGCCATTTTATACTTTCCTCTAAATAATTAATTGCATCTTTCTCGTTACCTGAAATTAGTAATTGGCATAATGCCGCTGATATAAGTTCTGCAGATCTGTTTAATTTTTTCCCCTTTAGCTTGTGCCAATCCTTATGATCAATTTTTAACTTATCATTAATTTTTTGTGAAAGCAGAATAATTTCCTCATCCCAATTATTCATAATAATTATAAATTTTCTTTATCTTATCGCAGACCAAACTTTAGTCATAAAAAAAGATTTTGATTTTATGTTATGAAAACCTATTTCTTTAATTTTATTATTAATATCTTCCTTAATGTAATCATAATAAAATGGTTCATGAAATGATTTATGAAAATTTTCCATTATTTGGATGAAGTCAGGAGAATCACTTACTTGTATTGAATCAGCAAGAACTAATACCCCGCCAGGTTCTAGTACTCTAAAAAATTCTTTTAAGACTTTTTCCCTTATATTTCTTGGTAATTCATGAAATAAATAAACGCATGAAATTGCTTGAAGACTACTATCCTCAAAAGGTAATTCTTCCGCATTACCTTTAATTAACGAAATTAAATCACCATCTAAATTTGAAATAAATCTACTTGCTTCTTTTAAATAAGACCCTGATAAATCGAGTCCTAAAATTTTTTCTTTAGGAAATGCTCCTCTTAGTTGCTTAAGTGTTCTTCCAGAACCTGTTGCAACATCAAGTATTTTTAAAGAACTATTTTTTCTATTCCTAAAATTTTCTAAACCTTCTTTTAAAGGTTTTATTATTCTTCTTCTCATGGAATCAGCACTCCCATTAAAAAGTATTTCAACCTGTAAGTCATAAATACTTGCTGAAAAATCAGAAAGATAACCATCTGTTTGATGATGGAAATTTCTCAAATAATATTTTGGATAGTTTTCATTATCAATATTTTTAGGAAGATCCTGATAATTTTTCTTTCTTCTCCTATCCCAAGTGTTTGGCATGTCTAACCAAATTTTTGGATATTGAGTTAAATATCTTAGCCAAGGTTCATCAAATAATAATTTTTTAGGATAAATTTTATTTTCAGCGTCATTCCAGTCCACTTCTCTTAAAAAATTCATTGATTTTTGAATATCAATCACTAATTTTCTGTCTATATTGAAATTTCCAAGCTCGTTATCTGGAAGCATAAAATTCATTATTCTTGTACTTAATTCTTTATGAGCTAATCCAGCGATACTTTTGCCTTGTTGAAGAGTTTTGTATGCGATTTTAGAAATTTGTTCTCTTTCCATTTTTATTATTACCTAACTATATTTCAACAAAAAAAAAATCAATTTGAGAATTATTTGTGATAATTCTCAAAAAGATTTTAGATAATATTTAAAATTCTATTTATACTTAGGCGTCATAGTACATAAAGAATTCATGAGGATGTGGTCTCTGCCTTAATTGTTGAACCTCTTCATATTTAATATCTATAAAATTATCTATGAAATCTTCAGTAAAAACTCCTCCGGCTAACAAATAATCTTTGTCTGATTTCAGTGCATTAAGAGAATCATTTAGAGATGAAGGAACTGTGTCTATTTTAGAAAGCTCTTCTGCTGGCAATTCAAATAAGTCAACATCTACGCCATCACCTGGGTCTATTTGATTCTTAATTCCATCAATACCAGCCAACATCATAACAGAGAATGCTAGATAGGGATTAGCTAGTGCGTCACCTGATCTAAATTCTAATCTCTTAGCTTTTGGACTAGGTCCTGTTAACGGAATTCTAACAGCAGCTGATCTATTACCTTCTGAATAAACTAAATTAACAGGGGCTTCAAATCCTGGTACTAATCTTTTATAGCTATTAGTTGTTGGGTTAGTAAATGCTAGAAATGATGGAGCATGCTTTAATATACCCCCGATATACCACCTTGCAGTTTGAGAAAGATTGGCATATGAACCTTCTCCAAAAAATAATGGTTGACCACTTTTCCACAAACTTTGGTGAACATGCATTCCTGTTCCATTATCATTAAATACTGGTTTAGGCATAAATGTAGCTGTTTTGCCATATTTTTTAGCGACATTTCTTACTACATATTTGTAAGTCATGACGTTATCAGCCGCATTTATTAAAGAATCGAATTTCATTCCGAGTTCATGTTGTCCAGCACCTGCTACTTCATGGTGATGTTTCTCGGTTGGAATACCCAATTCACCCATAAGTAAAAGCATTTCTGATCTTATATCTTGAGCAGTGTCATTAGGAGCAACTGGAAAATATCCTTCTTTGTATTGTATTTTGTATCCTAAGTTCCCCCCTTCCTCAATTCTTCCAGTGTTCCATGGAGCTTCTATAGTATCGACACTATAAAAACAACCCCCTTCTTTAGAATCATATCTAACATCATCGAACAAAAAGAATTCTGGTTCAGGTCCAAAAAATGCAGTATCGGCTATACCGGTAGAGTCTAAATACTTTAATGCCTTTTGAGCTAATGATCTTGGACACCTATCATAAGGTTCCCCGCTTCTTGGCTCTTGAATAGAGCAAATCATACTCAATGTTTTATGTTTATAAAACGGATCAATCCATGCTGTACTCGAATCAGGAACCATAGACATGTCTGATGCATTGATTGCTTTCCATCCTCTTATAGATGATCCATCAAAAGCTAGACCTTCAGTAAATGATTCCTCTTCTATCATGTCAGAGGTCAAAGTGAGATGTTGCCATTTACCATGAATGTCTGTGAACTTTAAATCAATTAGTTCAATTCCTTCATCTTTAATCTGACTCAGAACATCTTGGGGAGACTTAGCCATTGCTTTATAAATACCTTCAATAAAATTAATAAGTTGATGCGTCTAATTATGTATCAACCGTAACTTTTTTCAACACTTGCAAGCTTCTTTCAGTATTTCAAGTTATATGTTTACTATTTGTTAACTAAATTATTTAGATTGAATGAATTTCTTTAAACAATTATCGCTTTAGTGGAGAAATTAGTTTAATTTAAAAGTAATGCTATAAAAGGTTTTGACAGAAGCAAAACTCATTTCAACTTTAAAAGAAGAGAATCTTCCCCATCTTGCAAAAACATATGTTCCCTCAAGACTTTTATTAGGGCCAGGACCTTCAAATGCTCATCCTGAAGTGCTCAAGGCTCTTTCTCTCAATCCTATTGGTCATTTAGATGATGCATATATCCAATTAATGTCTGAGGTACAAAAATTACTAAGGTATACATGGCAGTGTAATAATCGAGTTACTTTGCCAATGAGTGGAACTGGTAGTGCTGCTATGGAGGCCTCGATAGCTAATTTTATAGAACCAGGTGAAAAAATACTAATAGCAAAAAAAGGATATTTTGGAGATCGTTTGGTAGATATGGCTTCCAGATACAGGGCTGATGTTGCAGTAATTGAAAAAAAATGGGGAGAATCCTTTTCTTTTGAAGAAATAAAATATCAAATAGAAACTCATAAGCCAGCGATATTCGCTATCGTACATGCTGAAACATCAACAGGTGTACTACAACCTCTTGAAGGTATAGGTGATGTGTGTAGAAAGAATAATTGTTTATTTTTGGTCGACGCAGTTACATCATTAGGAGCTTTAGATCTTTTTATAGATGATTGGAAAATTGATATTGCTTATAGTTGTAGTCAAAAAGGGTTGAGTTGTCCGCCTGGACTTAGTCCCTTTACCATGAATAAGAGAGCTGAAGAAAAGCTTAGTTCAAGATCATCTAAAGTCCCAAATTGGTATTTGGATTTATCATTGTTAAATAAATATTGGGGATCTGATCGCGTCTATCATCATACAGCCCCAGTGAACATGAATTTTGCAATAAGAGAGGGCTTACGATTAATTGCTAATGAGGGTTTAGATAATATTTGGAATAGACATAAATCTAATGCAAGTAAATTATGGGAAGGATTGGAAAGCTTGGGAATAGATTTACATGTTACTAGGCAATTTAGACTTCCTACTCTCACCACGGTGAAGATACCTCCTGCTGTTGATGGTGATGCATTTAGAAAACATCTTTTAAACAATTTTGGTATTGAGATAGGAAACGGATTAGGAACATTATCTGGCAAAGTTTGGCGAATTGGATTAATGGGATTTAACTCTAGCGATGAAAATGTTGATCGCCTACTGAATTTATTTGATACAGAATTAAAGAAATTTTCTATTTTTGATTCCTCAGCTTTTTAAACCAAAGCTTTAATTTTTTTTCACACTCATCCGCTAATATACCTTTTGTTACTTCCATCTTATGATGAGCACTTGCATGTTTTGATAGATCAATAGTCCCCCCGAATCCACCTCTTTTGACATCAATAGCACCATAGACGACTTTGCCCATTCTCGCTTGGACTAATGCTGCAGCGCACATGGTACAAGGTTCTAAATTTACAATAATACTGCATTCATTAAATCTCCAATCATTCTTAATCAAGGCAGCTTGTCTAAGTGCTACTAATTCAGCATGCCCTAGTGGATCATTATTTGTTTCTCTTTTATTACTTCCTCTCCCAATACATCTTCCTTTTTCATCTATTATTACCGCCGTTATTGGTAATTCCACCTTGCCTACTATGTCTGATCTTCGTAAAATAAATTTCATCCATTTAATATATATTTGTTGAATAATTTTTTTATGTTTAATTCCATTATCATTCATCATTTTCATGAGTTTTTTTATTTATGAATATTATAAATAGAGTTAATTAAAATTATCTTGAAGAATGACTGTAGACCCTATTAATAAATCAGAAATACTCTTTCCAAAATATTCAGGAAGTAATGATAATTTACTTACTCTTCTCGATAAAACTTCTCAAATTTTATGTAGGTGGTTTTCTAACTCAGAGAAATTAGGACCTTTGCCTATTGATAAGAATTTTAAATGTACTGTTCCGGATAATTATGGTAAGTCTACTGAGGTACTTTTCTCAGAGATTGAAAGTCTTATGTACAGTTCTTTTAATCCAGTACATCCTGGGTCCCTTGCTCATCTTGATCCCCCACCTCTAATAATATCTATTTTGGGCGACTTAATAGCTGCTGGTTTAAATAATAATCTTCTTGCTCATGAATTGTCTCCTAGTATTTCACAACTTGAAGATTCAATTTGTAGATGGTTTTCTGAAAAGCTTGGATTTAAGGAGTGTTCTGGTGGTATAGCAGCAAGTGGTGGAACATTAAGTAATTTAAATGCATTGGTAGCTGCAAGAAATAAGTCTGGACTTGAATCCGACCCTAATGCCGTTTTCCTGATTAGCGAAGAAGCTCATTCTTCATTTATAAAATGTACCCGAATTATGGGTCTTAACAAAAATAATTTAATCAAAATTAGTACTGACAAGAATGGTTGCATGGATATTTTTAACCTTGAACAAAATATTGATAAATGCTTTAGGGAAGGGAAAAAAATATTTTCTATAGTCGCTACTCTTGGGACAACAATAAGAGGCGCTATTGACCCAATTGACGATATTATTAAAATCTGTCAAACAAGAAACATTTGGTTACACATTGACGGTTCAATTGGGGGAGTTTTTGCTATTACTAATCTTCCCATAAATGGTATTAGTAATGTTAAATTTGCAGATTCTATAACTATCAATCCACAAAAAATTCTTGGCATAACAAAAACCTCATCTTTATTATTAGTTTCTGATATTGAAAATCTTAAAAATACTTTTGCTACAGGATTACCTTATATAAGTACAAAAACTAATGAGTTAAATAGAGGAGAACTTGGAATACAAGGATCTAGACCTGCAGAAGTTATTAAACTGTGGTTAGGACTCAGATTTCTTGGTATGGAAGGAATAGAAGAGATCTTAAAGACCTCTATTGAAAGAAGAAAATATCTTGAAAAAAATCTAAACAAAGAGATATATGAAGTTTGTTCAGGACCTTTACACATAATTTCATTCTTGCGTAAAAAAATGAATAAAAAAGAATCTGATGAATGGACTTTAAAAAAAAGGGTTATCTTAATGAAAAATAACTTTATGCTTTCAAGACCTATTTTTAAGAATAGATATTATTTAAGAGCAGTCCTAGGAAATTACAATACTAACAAAACCCATATTAATGAACTATTAAAATTACTTAATTAGTTTTATGAACATTAGTAGATCCAAACTTATTGCTCTAATAACTGGATTTATTTCGGTAGTTATTTGCATTTTATATTTGTTTTTAATAACGATTTTTGACTTTAGATCTTTATTAAATGAGCAAATAACTAGTCTCCCTCATAATGAGGCGGTAATTTTAGTTGATATTTATAATCTGCTTTGATTTGTATTTTTTTTATTGCTTCATTAATAAAATTATTCAATATTTCTTCTCTTTTGTTTAGGTTGTAAATTCTCTCTACAACTTCTTGTATCCCACCATTTCCCCAATTTTCTCCATTCATAAAATATTCAATAATCGATAATCCGACTACCCTTATTAGCCAACCTGAAGTGATTGATTGTAATGATTTTGCTACAAACATAGTAGTAAAGTTTGAAGATAAGGTTGTTGTAATAAGATTAAGTCCACCTTTCAAAATACCTAATTTTGCGAGTGTAGTAAGGAGAGATTTTGAAAGAGATGAGGCTTCCTTTTTTGTTATTTTTCTATCAAATATCTTTGCAATTTCAAGAATCATTTGAATGTTCACAGATGTTGTAGCAATAAAATCAACAACAGGTAATGGATTTACAAGGATGACACCTCCCGTGATCCATGTATATTTATTTATTACTTTATTTGCACTTGATAATCTTTGTTCTGAAAAAATCTTTTTACTAATTATTCCTAACTTATTACATTTAAAGAGAATATTATCAGCTAATAATTCCTCTCCGTTCTCATCTAAGGTTTTTATTATTTCTTTAAATAAATTCCCTACTTCGGGAGTTGTTTTTATTTTAATTAATTCAGTACTTTGTATAGGTTTAGGAGCAGCAATAGTTTTTACTACAGAAATATCCAACTTTTTTGAAGTTATTATTGAGGAAATATTATCTTGAATTATATTATTTTCTATTTTTGATCTTAAATCACATTTGTTTAATACAATTATAATTTTTTTTCCTATTTCAGATAATTCATTGATTAAATATAGCTCGTACTTGTTGATATCCTGATCTATTACAAAAAGGACAATATCCGATTTAGAGGCTTCAAGTATCGTCGATTTTTCTCTTTCCTCTCCTTCTCTTGATGGTTCAAATAATCCAGGAGTATCTACAATATTTATATTTCTTTTTAAAATTGGGATTCGAATTTTATAACTTGTTATATCTGTTGTAGTACCAAGTGTTGGAGAAGTCTTCCCAATTAAACTCTTTAATAAAGCTCTTGCTACTGATGTTTTACCTGACGAGCCGGCTCCAAATAAAGTAACATTATAATCTCCATATCTCAACTGTTTTTCTAAATTATTTTTTTCATAGTTCAATAATTCTGCATTTACTTTATTATTAATTTTTTTAGTAATTATATTTATTCCCTCTAAACTATCTTTTGCTGCTACATATTTATTTTTAATAGAAAAGTTTTTTTTATTTTTAAATAATAATTTATAAGCCGTCTTTTTAAATAATCTTTTATCCCTAATATAAAAAGTTAGAAGTATTATTATAATAATTAAAAAAGTATATATATTCAATAAATTTTTAATCACTAAAAATATTAAATATACAAATATAGGAATTAAGATATATTTATAATTCTTAAATGAAAATAAATTCATAATTAATTAGTATTTCTTTATAAATGCATATAGAAGTAATATTAAGCCGATATTTATTGATATATCTGCAAAATTGAATACAGGAAAATTGATAAAATTTATATTTATAAAGTCAATTACAAAACCCCTAGAGATTCTATCTATTCCATTTCCTATTGCCCCTCCTAGAAGAAAACTATAACTCAGTAAATCTAATCTATTAATATTATTCTTTTTTAGAATTACATATACAAGAACTATTGAAACCAAAATACTAACTAAGGATAAAATTAACCTACTGCCAGATAGTAAATTAAAAGCTGCTCCATAATTTTTAACATAATCTATATTGAAAAATACAAAGTTTTTATTTATTATTAAGTGATAGTGTGTATTTATTATATTTTTTGAATATTGATCAGCTAAAATAATAAAAAAAGATAATAAAAGGTAATAAAATCTATTAATTTGTATACTAAACATTACCTTATCAATCTATTATTTATTGGCTTAATCAATAACGTTATGGGAGTAAGCATCAATAAATGATATCCGACTTTCCCTAATGAATAATTAGAAATATTATATAGTATTATTTCTGACTGTTTATAATATATAAATTGAATAAAGTTATAAAATATTCCTACTAAGTGCATACTAAATATACCTAATACACCAGACTTTATAAAATTATAAAAAAATATTTCTCGATGATTATTAACTGAGTTATCAATAATTTTTATCAACGGATATATCCCTAATAGATAACCAAAATTTGGAGTTAATAAATAACCTAATGATCCTCCTTGATGAAATACAGGTATAAAAAATAAACCTAATAAAAGATAAATAGTAAAGGCTTTTACCACTATTTTACCTTTAAATATTAATGTCATTAAAATAATAGAAGGAACTTGCCATGTTATGGGGATTTCAAATATCTGAATTATTTTATTTGTAAAGGGAATAGATATAAAAACTGGAATCATTGAAGAAATTACTAAAATTTGAAGACTTATTATTATCTCTAAAGGTTTTTTGTAATTAAGCATACGTTAAATTTAAATTTATAAACTTCTTAGAGCCACTATTGGATCAAGTTTCGAAGCTCTTTTTGCTGGCAACACTCCGAATATTAGTCCTATTGATCCAGAAATAATCATTGTCGAAAATGTTGTGACCAATCCTACTGAAGCTGGTAAAGGAGTTATTACTCCTAATAGAAAAACACCTGTTAAACCAGTTGTAGTGCCGACAAGACCTCCAATTGTAGATAAGATCAAAGCCTCAAATAGGAATTGAATTAGAATGTCTGACTGTTTGGCTCCAATAGCCTTACGTAGACCTATTTCTTCAGTTCTTTCGCTAACTGATACAAGCATTATGTTCATTATTCCTATTCCTCCTACTACAAGAGAAACAGCACCAATTCCTGCCAGAAGAAAAGTAAGACCACTTGTGATATTCGTTACGATGTTTAGTGCATCTTCTTGAGATCTCACTGCAAAATCGTCATCTCTTATTATGTTGTGTCTTTGACGTAATAAATTTGTAATTTGGAATTTGGCTGCACTAGTTTTATTTTTATTAACTGCTTCAACACTTATAAAACTTAAACTAACTCCATAAGTTGGATCTTTCCCACTTATTCTGTTAACCATCGTAGTAATAGGTATGTATGCATTCTTATCTTGATTACTTCCAAAAACTGCTCCTTTTGGTTTAAGAATTCCAATTATTTCGTAGGTGTGGTCTTTAATTCTAATTTTTTTTCCAATTACTGTATTTTCTTTAAAAAATTCATCTTTTAAATCTGGTCCAATTACGACAAAGCTTCTAGCTGAATTAACATCACTTTCGGAAATAAATCTACCTTCATCGACTTCAAAACTTCTCACATCAAGAAATTCAGGTGTAATTCCAGCAATTGAAATATTTAAACTTTTTGAATTTGACTGTACAATTTCATTCGCAGAGATTTGTGGTGCAACTTTTTTAACACTTGGAACTTGAGTGTTAATTGCTATTGAATCCTCTAATACAAGGTTCTTAGGAAACGATATTCCTCTTCTTCGAGTATCGTTATTTCCTGGAACAATAAATAATACATTTGCACCTAAATTACTTAATTGATTTTTTGCAAGAGTTTGAGCTCCTCTGCCAAGTCCAACAAGTGTTATTACAGACGCATTTCCTATTATTATTCCCAGCATAGTAAGTGAGCTTCTTAACTTATTAGAAACTAAAGTCTTACCTGCCATTTTAAAGGCCTCTTTAAGAGAAATATTTCTAGACATATTTATATTTATCAATGGCATCTTCATCTTCTTCAATTTGCCCCATATAAACTACTCCCTCATTTAGTTGTAGTGTTATTAAATCGCCATTTGATACAAAATTTTCAATAGTGTTCAAATTACAGATTGTAGATACTTTAATATTATTATTTTTGAATATCCTGTAGCATTCATCGACGGTTTCATCAGTAACAATTCCACTAATTTCTTTAGAGAATGGCAAATCAGCTAATAAATCTTTAGGAACAAAAATGATTTCACCTGGTGAAATTAACGATAAGTCAAGATTAGTTATTATATTTCTTGCTTTACCCGTAACACCAATCTCTCCTATTGAGATTCCTCGAGTTACAACTTTTCTTACTAAGCCAACTTTTATAAGGTCTGTAGAACCACTTATTCCGGTTAAAGTACCAGCCGTTTGTACAACTAAGTCGCCTTGCTTTAGGATCCCCATTTCTTGTGCTATTTGCATTGCAAGACTGAAAGTTTTTGCTGTTCTATCGTCATTTTTTACTAATAAAGGCGTTACTCCCCATACTAGTTGCAATCTCCTAGCCACACTAATTTCAGTTGTGGTAGCAAGGATAGGAGTGGGTGGCCTGAATTTACTTACATTACGAGCAGTTGACCCAGATTTTGTCAAAGGGATTATCGCTCCAGCATCAAGTTGCCTAGCAATGTTGCTTACTGCGGCACTTATTGCATTTGGAATTGTACTTGGAAGATGACTCTCGATTGCTTTAAGTGGATAATCTCGCTCAATTCTTCTCGCAATTGTTGCCATTGTTTCAACAGCTTCAACTGGATAATCACCCACAGCTGTTTCATTTGAAAGCATTACAGCATCAGTCCCATCAAGAATCGCATTAGCGACGTCACTTACTTCAGCACGGGTTGGTCTAGGATTTGATGCCATTGAGTCAAGCATTTGAGTAGCAGTAATTATTGGGATTCCTAATGTATTAGCTTTCCTTATTAATTCTTTTTGTAACAGAGGAACTTCTTCGGCTGGCATCTCAACTCCTAAATCACCTCGTGCAACCATAACACCGTCACACAATGGCATTATGGAATCAATTTGATCTATAGCCTCAAATTTTTCGATTTTTGCTACTACGGGTATTGAATGTCCACTCTTATTAATTAAATTTTTTATTTCATTTATATCTGATGGATTTCTTACAAAGCTTAAAGCTATCCAATCAACTCCAGCCTTTAATCCAAATTCAAGATCCTCTATATCTTTATCAGTCAAAGCTTTAACAGATAATTGAACATCTGGAAAATTCACCCCTTTGTTGTTAGAGAGGACTCCGCCCACAGTAACTTTACAAGTTAATAAATTATTTATTGTGTCAACTTTTTCAACAATCATTTCAATTTTTCCATCATCTAATAAGATTCTTTTTCCTGCCGAAACTTCTTGAGCAAGTTTGTTATATGTAACGTTAGCTATGGTTTTTGTACATTCAACTTCATTTGATGTCAACACGAATTTATCACCTTTTTTTACTTTTACAGGACCATCTTTAAATCTTCCTAATCTTATTTTGGGTCCTTGAAGATCTTGTAGTATTCCAACCTCAAGTTCAAGTTTTTTAGAAACTTTTCTTATGGTTTTAATTCGTTCTTCATGATCTTTATGATCTCCATGGGAAAAATTTAATCGGAATGTTGTAACTCCAGCTTTTATTAAATCTGAAATAACTTCTTCAGATTGAGTCGCAGGTCCAATTGTTGCAACAATTTTTGTTCTTCTTTTTAAATCAATATTCGACATATATAAATAATATTGCTAG
>MDSV01022781.1_pt1 | contig 13100 bp, 8 predicted proteins | sample 810851 | NCBI WGS metagenome assembly MDSV01 (sample SAMN05326640, study PRJNA326480) | marine metagenome | isolation source: seawater | place: Atlantic Ocean: North East | collected 2012 | reverse complement strand
GCCTGCAGGCTAGGAATCAGTTGGCACCAAAGGCCAGGACATCGAACCTTGAACAACAGGATTCACGGCACCTCGAGCCACCACAATCGAGCCAGAGCTGACCTGATGCTTCAGCCAGCAGCGGCAGGGAGAAGCCAACGCCCATAGCGGGCATACAGGGCCGGAATCACCACCAGTGTGAGCAAGGTGGAGGTGATCAGCCCTCCGAGCACAACGATGGAGAGGGGCTGAAGGATTTCATTGCCTGCGCCAAACGCAAGGGCCAGCGGCAACATGCCCAGGGAAGATGTCAGTGCCGTCATCAAAATGGCGTTCAGCCTCTCCAGGCTGCCGTTGCGGATCAACTCCATTGGTGGCTCACCGCTTTGATGGCGCCGATTGAAGTTGTCCACCAGCAAAAGGCCATTGCGAACGGCCACGCCGAACAACGTGATGAAACCAATCAGCGAGGCCACCGACAGCACCCCGCCACTGATCAGAACGGCGACCAGACCACCCACCAGGGCCAGGGGCAAATTGATCAGGATCGCCACTGTGGCTGGCCAAGAGCGCACCGCAACCAGCATCAAACAAGCGATCACCACAGCAGCTAAGAGGCTGTAGAGAACCAAGGCACGGGTTGCGCGTTGCTCTGATTCGAATTGGCCTCCATAGCGAATGCTGTAACCAACAGGCAGCCGGACGGACTTTCCCACCTGGCTGCGAATGTCATTCACTACCAGCCCCAAGGGGCGGCTGGCAACGTTGGCTGATACCACGATTCGACGAGTCACATCCTCACGGTTGATCTCATTCGGGCCACGAGTTGACTTCGCCAACACAAAGTCGCCAAGCGGTTTGAGCACTCCAGAGGCGGTTCGAATCGGTACCCGACTCAACATGTCCAGATCACTGCGTTCCTCAGGTCGCAGAGTCACGACCAAGGGATGGCGGCCACTGGCTGGCTCAGCAGGGCTGATGAGTGCACCGTGCAGGGCGACGTCCGTGGCTTTCGCAAGCGTTGCAACACTGACCCCTTCCCGTAGCGCCCGCTCACGATCAATGTTCAGCTGGATCTGGGGCACCGGCAGCAGAGGTTCGAGCTGAAGATCCACCACGCCTGGAACCTCACCCACCACATCACGAACCTGCTCACCAAGGCGGCGGAGTTCATTCAGATCAGGGCCCGAAATCTTGATCGCAATCGCACTGCGTACGCCAGAGAGCACTTCATCCATCCGATGGGAGATGAATCCACCGATGTTGGGGGCCACGCCAGGTAGAGCGAGAAAGGCCTCACGAATGCGAGCGATGGCAGCAGAACGATCAGCCATGGCCTGATCACTCAATTCCAGATCCACGTGAGCGATATTCACTCCCGCACCATCGGCATCCCCTGGAGCACGCCCGGAGCGCACCTGGATCCAGTCGACGTCATCGCTGGACTGGAGACGTTGCGAGAGAACTGTGCCGGCGCGGCTCGTCATCTCGAGAGACACACCGGGATAAAGAACCATCGAGTTCACCAGCGACTGCTCGCGAAACTCCGGCAAAAACACCCGTCCAAGCCCTGGAAGAATCAAGACAGCTGCCATCACCGTTGCCAGGGCAAGAGCCAAGACGCGACGCGGAGTGGTCAGAGCGAGATTGAGAATCGGCTTGTAGAGCCGCTCCGCAGTGCGCTCAACCCAAGAGGGGTTGGCCGGCAGCGGCGAACGACTCAGCAACAGAGCACAGAGGGCTGGTGAAAGGGTGAGTGCCACAAGCGTCGACGCCATAATCGACAGCACGTAGGCGATGCCCATCGGCATGAAAATGCGCCCTTCCACGCCCGTGAGCGTGAAGATCGGAGCGAACACCACAACGATGATCAGGGTGGAAAACAGCACAGGTTGACGGACGTCCACCGAGGTGCGGAACACCACCTCCAGGGGGTCTTGGGGCGACGCTAACTGCCGATTCCGGCGCAGACCCCGGTAGCAGTTCTCCATGTCGACGATGGCGTCGTCGACCACCGATCCGATGGCTACCACCAACCCACCGAGGGTCATGGTGTTGAGCTGAAGCCCAAGCCCCCGCATCAACAACAGACCAACCAACAACGACAACGGAATGGCGCTGAGGGTGATCACAGCGGTGCGCCAGTTCATCAAAAACAGCACCAGCACAGCCGCCACGATCACAACGCCCAGCAGCAGTGATTCGCTCACATTGCGGATGGCAATCTCGATGAACTGGGCTTGACGAAACGTTTGGCTCACCACCACATCCTTTGGCAGGGACGCATTCAGTTGCTCAACCCGTTGTTCCACAGCTTTCGTTAGCCGCGGGGTGTCCACATCCGGTTGCTTGTTGATCATCAACACCACAGCCGGCTTGGCATTGAATGTGGCTTCGCCCCGCCTTAAAGATGCTCCAGAGCGGATCTCAGCGACATCGCCCAAAGCGGTGATTTCACCTGTCGTTGCACGCAAGGGTGCCTGTGCGAGATCAGCCCTGGCGGTGCTGAAGGTGGGAGGAAGAATCAGACGTTCTTGCCCACCAGAAATCTGAACACCACCGCGACCCTTGAACAGGGCATCACGGGTTGCCTCAACAACGTCGGACAGGGAAAGATTGCGCTGCTGAAGTGCACCTAGGTTCACCTGAACTTGAGTCTGCGGCAGGTCACCGCCGTAGATCGTGACCTGGGCCACGCCAGGGATGGCGAGCAAAGCGTTCTCATAGGTGGTTTGAACCAACGAGCGCAACTGGAATTGCTGATCTGCCGTTGCCGATTCAGGCAGCGTGAAGGCGTATTGGAGAACGGTGCCGAGGGGCGAAAGAGGTGGGGAGATTTCCGGGGAATCGGCCGACGCCGGCAATTGAGTGCGGAGCTGCTGCAGGCGTTCAGACACCAACTGGCGAGCGCTCTGCAACTGCGATGCATCGCGGAACACCACCTGCACCATCGAGAGCCCAGGCTTGGATGCGGAGCGCACCACATCCACGCCTGGCAGCCCATTCACAGCCGCCTCAATGGGCGCACTGATCTGCCGCTCAACCTGTTCCGGTGCCAGACCAGGAGCGGACGTTTGTATTTCTACCTGCGGCGGCGCAAAGGGGGGAAACACATCCATGGGCATCTGAACAAGGTTCAGCACTCCCCAAACGCTGATCAGCAGCGAACAGAGAACAACGAGCCATCGGCGTGCAATCGAACCGCGCAGGATGGCGTTGAGCAGTGTGTTCAACATCGATCCGTCAGATCATCCTTGCTTCGATCCAGGCCCACGGCTGCGAATGCCCAACAGCACACCGAGGATCACCAGCAGAGCAACTCCGATGCCTCCGGGGAGCAGCCATGTAGGGGAGCTGTTTTGTGCAGGCTGAACGTCAGCCTGACCCGACTCGTCGCCGGCGGTGCTTGTTGCGCTGGTCTCAATCAGAACACGATCATTCTTCTGCGACTCCGCGTAAAGCGAAAGAGCTCCTGAGACCACCACCTGTTCATCGGCGCTAACACCCTCCAGAACAACCGTGCGGTCGTTCGTTGCAGTCCCGAGACGGACGAACACCGGGTCGTAGGTGTTACCGCTGCGCACGAACACCAGTGATTTCCCCTCTGCATCAACGATGGCGACGCTCGGTAGCGTCAACTGCCCATCGGGTCCGCTCTGAGGTGCAGCGGTGGTGATGCCCAGGAGCTGATCCTGCTCAGGCGAAGCCTTCACCTGATCGACCTCACCGTTCTGGACGAACTCATCGCCATGGCCGGAATGGGCCAGAGCGGCTGGAACAATTAAGCCCTGAACACCACCACCACACAGAAGAGCACAGCTGAGAACAAACGCGCGCATGTATTCAGTTGATTGTTGAGCCCATGATTGCGAGATTTTCAGCAAGTTGCTCAAAGAAGATCAGAATCCATCGATCACCGACCTGTGCAGGCCCTCAACAAGCAGCCTGAGCTGAGTTGCACACGATTGGTTCTGATTGCACAAAATTTAAGGAGCAATTGGGGGACAAGCCCTTCTGAAGACCTCCCGTAATTGAAAGCTTGGTGGTATCACCGACCACCAGGGCCAATGTTGAGCTTGATCTGACGTTTCTGATTTCCTTGTTTGCTGGGTTACGGGATCTCTCATGAGCTCGTAACCGTATCACTCATGGGATGGCTTTGATTCTCTCTGAGCTTTTGACAGAATAGTTGATTACATGTTGCCGTTAATAGACAGCTCAACATGCATTTCTTAATGAGCCTTGTAAGAGCGGAGCCTTATGCGTGTTTAAATCATTCTCTTGATTTGTTGTTGATGGTTTTTAATATGTTTCCAAGAGTCTTGATGGTAAGCAATATCTACTTTGAGTCCTGATGATTTGTTTGAGGCTTTTTCGTGGGCTTTCAAAGAATTCATCTAAGGCTGCATGTGAATCTCGATGGTTGAGAAGCTTCTGCTAGACAAGCTATGCGCTCCTAGATTCTTGCCCAATACTATAAATAACTAATGAAAACATGAATTTCACCCTATTAATTGGTTGATACCCACCCATCGAGGATGCTATTGATACTCAATGCGATTGGCTTCTTACCCATGAATACGAGCCTCCAGCAATTAGAACCTTTTTGGTATCCTCTGATGCCGTTGGAAGCATGGGCTGGCGAGCCACTTTCGGTTCAATTGCTGGGTCGAATGCTTGTTTTATGGCGTTGCACGGATGGTCAGATAGGCGTCTTGGATGACCGCTGCCGCCATCGTTCGGCTTCGCTTTCAGGTGGTCATATTGGTCTTGATGGACACCTTCACTGCCCCTATCACGGATGGGCATTTGACACGGATGGCCACTGCCGGGAGTTACCCCAGCAACCGAATCAGACCATTCCCAACCGATGCCACACGAAGGCTTACCAAGTGAAGGAACAACACGGGTTGGTGTGGGTCTGTCTTGCGAATCAAGCAAAGCTGCCGATCCCACCACTATCGAAGCTTGCGTCCGGTTGTCATCGACGCATTCAAGGATTTCATGAGCAGTGGCAGTGCTCCGCATTCCGTGTGATCGAAAATGGGTTGGACAACTTCCATCATTATTTTGTGCATCGGGGAGTGCTTAACGCCGTTTCCCCCATCCCAGAGCCGATGGAAGGCGGTATCACTGTTACCAGTGATGGGTTGAAGTTCAGTATTCCTCTTAAACTAAGCACAACCGATGCACTAGAAGCCACGGTTGGGGATTGCAGCTCTACACCGCGTGTTGAAAGATATGTTCATTGGCTAGCTCCATTGGGGCTCACCCTTCAACTCACCTGGCCCAATGGACGTCAGCAATGCATTGTGTTATTTGCTGTTCCTCGTGACTCGTCTTCCTGCACAATTTTGCGCTTTTATCTGCGCAACGATACGGAAGAAGAAGTGAGCGACGCCAGCGTGATTGCTTTCGAACGCGCGTTAATCGATCAAGATCGCCGCATCCTTGAATCGATGCCATCCGTTTTTGACCCATGCCCAGTCGGGGAGCAGCTGATTGAGGCGGATCAACCGATTGCTTGCATGCGTCAGCTTCTCCAGAAGTTTTTGGCTACTACTTCCTGAGCTGACACCTTTGCGTAACCAAAATCGATATGTTTGCCTGTCATCTGTTCCAAGTAGCGGAAGAAATGGTAAACCGGCGCGTCATTAATGGAGGCGTTACCGATTGGAAGTTCTCCCTGATCAAGAAAACGCGCCTGGCTCTCAATAAAGGGTTTATCTTCTTCACTATTTTGAATGGATAGATTACGCAGACGATTCAAAAATGGCTGAAACTCCATTGCTCCCCAAGCGTCAGGGTCGATATAAATGCAACCTCGCGTCATTGTTGCCTTCGAGTCTTCGGGCACAAATAGCACCGCAATAAATAATCCGTCGGCAATTTTATTTAGCCATAGATTTGGCGCTCCTCCAACCTTCCAATAGGCCTGAAGGGAGTCGCTGAATTGCTGATAGGTGACTAGTACCGAGCACTCTTCATCTCTAAGTTCCATATGCATGCCACTAAGAGTTTCTGCTCCTATCCAGCGACGCAGACGATGCACCACTCGGGCGATCCCATGAACCTGAAATCCATGCGTGTGGTCGATTCCACTAGTAATGGTGATTCCCCATGGTCCACAGGGATAGCGATACTCAAATAGCGAATGGCAGTGGAAACGATCTGGATTGTTTAGCTGCTCGAACTCCTGGGGCAAGCGAATAGCGGCTCGCGCGGCTTCTATTTGTTCTGATTGCATGGCGAGATGGCCACGACTGTCGAATAGGCCATCACTCATCGGCAACCATAGAAATCCTCCCTCCTCCAGGAGAGGCAGGGTTAGCAACGATTCTGATTCACCTTGTTCGCCGTGGAGGGTCCGAACACAGTGCCCTTTTTGATTGAATTCTTGATAGTGGAAGGGGCAGCGCACCGTGTCACCGATTACACGGGGTGGCTCCGTCCCGCTGAAGAAAGAAACGTGGCGATGGGGGCAACGATCGATATGCGCTGATGGTCTCCCATCGGCACTACGTAGCAGAAGCAAAGGAAGCCCGAAAGCCTGCAAGGAGATGGCCGTCTCCTGCTTCAGTTCTACAGAATTCAATACAGGCCAGGCCAGTGGCAGGCGAGACAGCCAAGGACGACTGAGGTCAAGGCTCTTTGGATCTCGTCTGCGTACCGAAGGTTGTTGTTGTTTATCAATTGAACCGTTGCTCAAGGGAGAAGCTTTTTAAGTTCATGCATTTTCTCGCATTGAATGATTCTTCTGTGCAGCCTCTTGTTCGGTTCATAGCTGTGTTTGACTTCAATTTCCTGGTGGGTTGATCCACAACATCAGGGGGCATTGAGGTCAACAAACTCGCCTCAGATGCTGACCGGTTGAATTGTGGATCCATGAACTAGATGATTTGTCACAATGAGGCATGGCACTGGTCTTATCCGATCCTTCTCGGCTGCCAGGTGGGGCGTTCGACAATGATTGCAAGTCCCATCAGAGTGATTGCAAACATGCATGTGCCAGCCCACCCCCACTGGATCCAAAACAGAGCAATCAGCGTTGAGCAGATAGCTGCCCCCAGGTAGCAGGAGAGAAATAACTGACTGCTCATTCGACTACGTGCTGATGGATCGATTGAATAGATACGCGCTTGGTTGGCAACGAAGCTGCCCTGCACCCCAAGGTCTACGGCCATTAGTCCCATCACTAGAGCAGGCAGTGCTTGCTGCTCTAATCCCATCAGCAAAAATCCACCTGCGGTGCAAAGCACTCCTGTGAGCACGATTCGGTTGGGTCCTAATCGGTCGACAAGACGACCAATGATTGGTGAGGCCGTAATGCTTGCCAAACCAACAAATCCAAAGCTGCCTATCACCGCCGGTCCGAATCGCCAGGGTGGACTTGCAAGATGTATGGCTATACCACTCCATATCGCCATGAAGCTCCCAAACAGTAAGGCTTGAGATAGGCAGGATCTGCGCAGAAGTGGGTAACGGCACCAAAGGTTGATCTGTGAACGTTGCAATTTCCAGTACGAGACTTGGCTGGTCGGGGCTACGACCGGTAGACAAGTTTTAAATAGAATTGCTATAGCCAACATCACAATGGCTGAAAAGGCATAAATGATGCGCCAGTCCCAGAGCTCCGCAACTACGCCACTAACACTGCGCGACAAAAGAATTCCGCTGAATTGACCGCCCAAAATGATCCCCAACATCTGGCCGTGCATGGACTTTGGAGTAAGAGCTGTCAAATAAGGAGGCATAAGCGAGGGAATCAGTGCGAACATCCCAAGAGCGAACCAACTGCACAGCAGTAAACCGAAACTTGGTGCCAGTAGAACAACCCCGCAAGCAAGCGCCATGCCTATGGCCAATAGCGTTAGTAAGCCACGTTTCTCTCTGATATCCCCGAGAGGAAGTACAAACAGAAAACCCAATGCCATTCCCAACTGAGTGATCATTGGTCCTTGCAGAACTGTTCCTGGTGACAGCTGAAAGGCTCCCTCAATCGTTGGTAACAATGATTGGGAATAGAAGGGATTGGCAACGCTCACCCCTACCGCTAAAGCCATCAGCCAAAGTGGCGGCATCACACTCTGAAAGTTCGGTTCTCTGTTTGATCCAGGCAAAGAAAGAGCTCACTGCTGTATTAAGTCAATTCTGACCTTTCATCGGTTGGCACGGCAGAACCACTCTGTAATGAGCTTTTGCAGCCGCAGCTCTACCTCTGTACGGTTCCCTTTCATGAGCAGTTAATTGCAAGTGAGCTAATCGCTGATGTTGGGATTGAGCTGCCAGTGATGTCGCAAAAGTGCTGATCTCAGAGCGCACTGAGTCGATTTCAATATCAGTTTAGACATCTGCGAGCGAGTCATTCTTGATAGTGAGCAGCTATTTGGAGCACCTGGCTGATGAATCGACCCGAATCAGACGAAGGCCCTTGTACACTTGATAGCTCAAAATCCAGTGTGAGCTCTCAATCCAGGAAAGTAACCTAGAGAACTGGAAGGGATCGACAACACACCGCCGCCAAAAATAACCACAATTAGTTAACGAATAAGTGCGGCATCGAAAGGGAAAGAGGAGTTCCGAATCTTGACTGGGCAAAAGAGAGAGAAAACGAAGATCAGATATTAACTGAATTGTTTGGTGGTTTCACGAACCAAGGTCGCTCAAGCGAATAGATGGAAACCTGATTGCGGCCCTGCCTTTTAGAGCGATAAAGCTCTTGATCAGCGCGTTGAATCGCATCATCAAGTGATAGAGAGCAAGGGTTGAAGACATAACAACCACCGCAGCTGATTGTGATTCGACCAGCCTCTGCACCTAGATGCTCAATCGAAAGATTTTCAACAGAAGCACGCAGCTCATGACAAAAGTGATCAAAATTTTCAGCGGAAACGTCATACATGAGGATCAAAAACTCTTCTCCTCCATAGCGAAAGCAATCATCCAAGGGCCGTCGCAATGCTTTAGAAAAACAATTAGCTATAGAGACCAAAACTTGATCGCCTTTGGTATGACCATAGACGTCATTAAACTGTTTAAAATGGTCAACATCAATCATCAAGATAGCTATAGGGCTTACTGTTCGTACTGCCTGCTTCCAGGCCTTTTCTCCATAAATGTCTAGAGACCTACGATTACCAATCTGACATAACGGATCAGTCATTGAAAGATCATTCAGCGCCACACAGGAAAGAACCAGACGGTTCAGAAGGCCAGACACCATCTGACGCAACATCCTGATTTCAAGGACTCCATGATTAGAAGATTTAAGCTCCTTCTCCACAACTTTAAGCTCAGAAAGACCCACAGAGGTATCACCAGCTGTATTCAGAATAGGGACAGCTGAAGTAATCGAAAAAATCGACTCCAGAGGTTTTACGATTGAGCGTTTATACAGCAGGTAAGACGTCATCATTGCCACAGTAGACGCAACAATAAGGGTAAGAATGAGTAGTACTTCGTAGTTACGCTCAGTGCGCCTAAGTTCCCTCTCAAGATCTAGGCTCAGTAAATGGAGATCATTGTTGGAGGCTAGAAGATTCGAGTGAGCTAGACGGAGATCCTTTAATGGATACCCACGTAAAACATCAAGTACATCATCTCTGGTCACCGCTCGATTCTGAAGCAGAAGGACAGAAACAACACGTTGTGCGCGCAAAATGCGCAATTGAGCTGAATCAAATTCTTTAGTGATAAGCAGAGGCAAACCATCATCAGTTCGTCTCATCCAACCAACTTTGAATTCAGAAGAAAGATTGATGAGATGTTCCTGTAAACGTAAAACAAACTCGCGCGCAGAGTCGTCTGAGTCGTTAGTGGATAAAAGAAAATCTTCCTTGATATGGTCAATGTCACCCAATTTGCCAACTAGATAGGTAACCTGATTTTCTTCAAGAAGAATTGCATTGAGCTGTTTTTTTAAACCTTGAGAAGAGAGCGATGTGATAGCTTCAATCAGTACAACTGAAGAAAGAATTGTAACAACTGTGACGATTTGAATATAAAGAACTAGCTGACTCGCACTGTTGGAGGGAGAAGAATACTTCCTCCACAGATGGCGTAGCTGTGAGACAAATGCAATCATGGCAAGAAACGATCGGATATCTTCGGAGATGGTGCATCTGAAGAAATGAGATTCAATTTTTTCATCGACTGCTTCACAGTCTGTATATTTTTTGCGACAACACCTTGAGGTTGCATCAACTCAATTTGCTCATGAATTTTTGGATAAAGGGCAATCTCTTTCATTAATCTCTTGTATTCGTCGAGCGATAGATTTAGACTGGAAGTCATAAAAGTATTGGCAGCTGTTTCATGATTCAATGCATATTGATGTGCCTTGAACCAACCAGAGACGATTAAGGAAACATCTTCTCTCCGCGACGAATAAACAGATGGTGAAACAGCAAGAACATCCAAAATCTGACCAGGAATCTCAGAGCTATCGAAAATAGTTTTGCCCCCAAAGGATCTCACTTTTTCACTATTGGGAGGATATAGAACAGCAGCATCGATCTGACCACTAGAGAGAGCACTAGGCATCTCAGAAACTAACATAGGCATCATTCTTACATCATCGATTGAAAGGTCGACAGACTTCAAAGCCTGTTCCAAAACAAAAGGTCCAAAAGAATTTGCTGCTACCGCAACTTTCGCACCTAGCAGATTGGAAACTGAATTAATTTTCAACGTCATAATCTGATCTCCACCAACTGATTCATCCAAAACCAATACAATGACTGGACATTTCACAGGTTGTTTTGAGCATATATCTAGAAGATCGACTGTAGTGAGCTGAACAATGTCAAGGTCGCCTCGTAAATACGACCGCACCACTTCAGATTGATCAGTCAACGAGACAATCTCCGCACCAGGGGCTACACCCTTAGATACCGCTAGATTGAGAAATTCGTAGCCAGGCCATGGTGAATTTGAAATTTTTAATCGATTTCCACGTTCAAGTGTGCATCCAAATAGAGATAAAGACAGAGCTAGAAAAGTGAACTGAGATAAATGCTTAAGATAAGAATATTTCAAGATGTATAAGGTATTACTGTTAGCTTAGCAAAATCATGCCATATAGTCGGCAAACTAAGAGAACTCTCAGGCAGATTGTCAATTTTTCTCAGTTTTTAAATTAGAAGAGTGAGTTGATCATACAAGAGGAGCAAGACTCACAAAATCACTCAATAATTGGAACTTTGAGTTTAAAGCTTAATTAGTCTGCTTACGATTGAACTATTGAATGGTTAATTGCTACGAGGGTACGAATAGTCGTTCTAAGTAGACTCCCAGTCCAAAACTTACCCAATACTGGCTATTAATTTAGGTGCGTCTCAATACACTTTGCCATCTCTTCAGCGGATAAAGGCTTTGATTTAAAGTAACCTTGAAAATAATCGCAACCATATGACTCCAAGAACTGAATTTGATCAGCATTTTCAATGCATTCAGCGCAGACTTCTATGCCTAGCTCGTGTGCCATAGAAATAGTCCCCTTAGAAATCGCAGTATTTGACAAATTATGTGGCACGCCATTAACGAAGCTACCATCTATTTTGATGCACTTAATAGGCAATGCCTGCATGATAGATAATGATGAAAAGCCTGTACCATAATCATCAATACAAATATCGATACCCATTTCCGACAGTTCATTAAATAATTCTTTTGCTTTGTCTAAGTCAGTTAATAGAGATGTTTCGGTAAGCTCAATTTTTATACACTTTGGGGACACATTGTATTGATAGCATATTCTCTTGATTTGATCAGGGTATGAAAAGCCTGTGTTTTTATAGTATTCAACTTGAACAGCTGAAAAATTTATTGATATAGAAGTATATTGAGAGTTTTGCTTCCATCTGTGAACTGTTTTGATTGATTCTTCCAGTGCCCAATCCCAGATGCGGTGAATGTGTCCTGTAGATTCTGACAAAGGGATGAAGACATTAGGGGGAATATCTTGGCCTTCATGCTTCCAGCGGCATAATACTTCTATCCAGGCTATTTGATTGGATCTGTTAAATATCGGTTGAAATGCAAGTTTAAGCTCTCCCTTTTTTATTGCAACCGAAAGGTTCGCCAGCATTTCTATCTCCTCATCGGTTTTAGTCTTTCTTGTGGAGACTAGATGAGATGGATGGATAAGGCTATTATGCAGATGTTTTTGTGTCTTTTTTCTAGATAACATTCTTTCATCAGCCTTTCTAAATGCCTCGATAATTCCTCCTTCCTTATTTGACATGTATACACCAGTAGCTGCATTAATTCCTGCCGCAATAAGTTCGTTGGAGAGGCGAGTTGCTATGCTACTGGATATATCGGTAGTTGATTCAAGTAAAATGCAGAATTCATCACCTCCAGTTCTAAACACTTTGTCCTGCTTGTTTCTAATTAGGCGTTTTAAAGTTGCTCCTAGTCTTTTGAGAACTCGATCACCAGCTTCGTGCCCAAAATCATCATTAATGCTTTTAAAGTCGTTAAGGTCGATAACGGCCACACAATACTGAATTGAATGATTAATCTTTTCTCCATGTTCATTTCCAAGTGAATCCCATGCTTTTCGATTCAAGCATCCAGTCAGACTGTCAATGAAAACACTTTTCTCATTCGTTATATCTTTAAAAATCCATACACGTGATTTTAGTGTATTTATGCCTGGTGTGCTAATACTTTTCCTGAGAAGTGTGCGACCGTCCTTGAACCTTATTTCATCTTGCCAGTTTTCATCGTTTTCGTAAAGTGATTCAATCGGCTTTAAGAATTCTTCTGGATATGAAATCTTTGTTTTGACATGATTTAAAAGTGTCTGATCGTCATTGCTTGCTAAAATATGGTGAGGTATTCCCCACATGCTTGCGAATTTATTGTTAAAATAAGACACTTTTCTGCTGGAACAGTTTATTACCAATATTCCATCCAAGAGCTCATCCATAACAAGCTCAAGTACCTGAGTCAAGGAGGAGTGGCTATTCGCTAGATGGTGCATTGAAGAGAGACGTTGCTCTATCAATATGACTATACGAGTTAGATTTCTTTTTTACTCGTACCTCATCGAGTTTTAACTCATTGTTTAGTCTACGATAATACTGTCCTAACTCCGCGCTTCGACAACGGATCCG
>MDSV01150271.1_pt1 | contig 13103 bp, 11 predicted proteins | sample 810851 | NCBI WGS metagenome assembly MDSV01 (sample SAMN05326640, study PRJNA326480) | marine metagenome | isolation source: seawater | place: Atlantic Ocean: North East | collected 2012 | reverse complement strand
GATGCTTGGAAATTTTTCATTTGGAGATTATTTCAAAGAACAAGCAATACATCATGCTTGGAATTTATTAACAAAAGATTTCAATCTTCCAAAAGATAAACTTTTAGTTACAGTTTTTCATGAAGATGATGAGTCTTATAATTTATGGAAAAAAATAGCTGGTCTTAACGAGAATAGAATAATTAAGATATCAACTTTAGATAATTTTTGGTCTATGGGTGATACAGGGCCTTGTGGACCATGTTCAGAAATTTTTTATGATCATGGAGAAAAATTAAAAGGTGGGCCTCCCGGTAGTCTCGAACAAGACGGAGATAGATTTATAGAAATATGGAATCTTGTCTTTATGCAATATGAACAAATCTCTAAAGAAAAAAGAATTAACTTACCTAAACCATCCGTTGATACAGGAATGGGCCTTGAAAGAATGACCGCTGTACTCCAAGGAACTCATGATAATTATGAAATAGATCATTTTAAGAAAATTATGACATCTTCTGCGGAACTAATCAAAACTCCTATAAGCAAAAAAACAATAGCAAGTCATAGAGTAATTGCTGATCACTTAAGAGCCAGTAGTTTTTTAATAGCTGAAGGAATTTTACCCTCAAATGAAGGTCGCGGTTACGTCTTAAGAAGAATAATGCGACGAGGTATGAGGCATGCCCATTCACTTGGAAGTAAATCATCTATTTTTCATAAACTTTTTAACGTTTTATTAAATGAAATGAAAAACAGTTATCCTGAATTATATACTGGCAAAGATTTAATTGTTGAAACTTTAAAAAATGAAGAAGAAAAGTTTTCTTCTCTTCTTGAGAGAGGTATGAATATTCTTGATGAAAATTTATTCAAAGTTAAAAACAATACTCTTCCTGGTTCCGTAGCCTTTAAGCTTTATGATACCTACGGGTTTCCTCTTGACTTAACTGCTGACATTTTAAGAACAAAAAATATAAAAGTGGACAATACATCTTTTGAAACAGAAATGGAAAAAAGTAAAGCGTTAGCAAGAGCTAACTGGAAAGGATCAGGAGATAAATCCGTTGAAGAAAGATGGTTTAAGATAAGAGAAGAATTAAAACCAACAGAATTTTTAGGATATGAATTTAATAAAGCAGAAGGAGTTGTTTTAAAATTATCAAAAAACAATAAATTTGTTGATAGCGCTTCTGCTGGAGATAAAATTGATATTATAACAAATCAAACACCTTTCTATGGTGAGTCCGGAGGACAGGTTGGAGACCAAGGTATAATTTATACATCTGATTGCGAAATAAATATTAAAGATACACAAAAAAAAATGGGAGATCTTTTTGTTCATTCTGGTGATATTAAAAAAGGAAAAATTAAAGTAGGTCAAAGTGTTAATTTAGAAATAAATGTTGAAAAGAGAAACAATTCAAAAGCTAACCATTCTGCTACACACATATTACATGAATCATTAAGAAGAACTCTCGGAAAACACGTTACCCAGAAGGGCTCTTTAGTTTCCCCTGATAGATTAAGATTTGATTTTAGTCATAACAAACCTATTCAAGAAGAAGAAATGAAAAAAATCAATAAAGCGGTTAACAATGTAGTTGAAGGGAGTAGTGATGTTCAAACTAGAATTATGACACCTAAAGAGGCAGTAAAAATGGGAGCTCTTGCTTTATTTGGTGAAAAATATGGAGAAGAAGTCAGAGTTGTATTTATGGGCAAAGAGAATAATAGCTTTTTTTCAACCGAATTATGTGGAGGCACACATGTTAAAAATACTAAGGAAGTAGGAAAATTTAAAATTATAAATCAATCATCCATTTCTTCTGGAGTTAGAAGAGTAGAGGCATTAAGAGATAAAGAATTGGAAAAATATGAAAAATCTCTAGAACAAGATAAATTTTTAAAAGAAAAAAATTTAAAAGAAGAAATAGAAAACTTAAAAAAAGAATTCAAAATATTTAAATTAAAAGCAGATTTTAATAATGAATTAAGTTTATCCGAAAACTTAAAAAATTTAAACAAACAATTAGAAAAAGTAAAAATTGAAAATATAAAACAAGATAAAAATAAAAATATTATAAAAGATAAAAAAATCAGTAATATTACTTTAAGAGAACAAATTTTAAAAGATTTTCCACCGAAAGAACTAAGAGGGATTATTGACCAAGGAAAGAAAGAGATTAAATCTGGAATTATAATAAGCATTTCAACTTTTGATGACAAAGTTGGTGTAGCAGTGGGGGTTTCCAATGATCTTATTTCAAAATATGATGCTGTAACTTTGGTAAAAATTGCATCTAAAATTCTAGGCGGCAAGGGTGGCGGTGGACGAAAAGATTTTGCTCAAGCAGGAGGAGTAAACAAAAACAAAATTCAGGAAGCTTTTACCGAAGTATTAAAAAAAATTAGTTGAGTTTTTTCTTTAAATTAGCGTCAATAGCTTCTAAAAATTGATTTGTAGTCAAATACTTTGTAGATTTATCAATTAGTATAGCAAGATCTTTAGTCATTGAGCCACTTTCTACTGTGTTGATGCAAACTTCTTCTAGATTTTTAGAAAATTTAATTAATTCCTCATTATTATCTAATTTTCCCCTATGAGCCAATCCTCTTGTCCAAGCAAATATAGACGCTATTGGATTTGTGGATGTCTCTTTTCCTTGTTGATGCATTCTGTAGTGCCTTGTCACAGTTCCGTGAGCTGCTTCAGACTCTACTGTTTTTCCATCAGGAGTCATTAAAACACTTGTCATTAAACCTAAAGAACCAAACCCTTGTGCAACGGTATCAGACTGCACATCTCCATCATAATTTTTACATGCCCACACATAGCCACCATTCCATTTCATTGCGCAAGCAACCATATCATCGATTAATCTATGCTCGTAAGTTAAATTAGCTTTTTGAAATTTTTCCTTGAATTCTCTATCAAAAACATCTTGGAATAAGTCTTTAAATCTTCCATCATAGCCTTTTAAAATAGTATTTTTTGTAGACATATAAACAGGGTAATTTCTTTGTAGGCCATAGTTCATACAAGCTTTTGCAAAATCCTTAATTGAATTATCCAAATTATACATTGATAAAGCAACGCCTGAACTAGGAAAATTAAATACTTCAAATTCTTTTATTTGTTTTCCATCTGATGATGTCCACTTCATCTCTAGCTTTCCTTTTCCTGGAACAAGAAAGTCAGTTGCTCGATATTGATCACCAAATGCGTGTCTGCCTATAATTATAGGATCAGTCCAACTTGGAACTAATTTAGGGACATTTTTACAAATTATAGGTTCTCTAAAAACTGTTCCACCGAGAATATTTCTTATGGTGCCATTAGGAGATCTCCACATTTTTTTTAATTTAAATTCTTCCACCCTTGCTTCATCTGGCGTTATAGTTGCGCACTTAATTCCTACTCCAAATTTTTTAATCGCATTAGCACAGTCCACTGTTATCTGATCAGATGTTTTGTCTCTACTTTCAATCCCTAAGTCAAAATATTTAATATTTACCTCAAGATACGGCTCTATTAGTTTTTTTTTAATGAAAGACCATATAATTCTGGTCATTTCATCGCCATCTAGCTCAACAATTGGATTTTTTACCTTTATTTTTGACATAAATATAATTTGATTATGTGAGATTTTTATACATATTAAAGGAAATTATCAAACTTAATTGACAATTATGATAAATAACGTTTTTCCCAAATTGCATAAAGAAGGCTATAAATTTTTAGCTATATCTATAATACTAACAATTATTATTTGGTTTTTCTCTAATTTTTTAATGATGATTATGCTTTTAACAACAATATGGGTTTATTACTTTTTTAGAGACCCTGATAGAGTTTCTATTAATGATAATTCTTATCTAGTAAGTCCTGCAGATGGGCTCATCACAGAAATATCTGAAATTAATGGACCAGAAGAATTGGGTTTAGAAAATAAAAAATTTACAAGAATAAGCATTTTCATGAACGTATTTAATTGTCATGTTAACAGAACCCCAATAGAGGGAAAAATAGAAGAAATTTTTTACAAACCAGGAAAATTTTTAAATGCTTCTTTAGATAAAGCTAGCAAAGAAAATGAGAGAAACTATTATAAAATAAAAACTATTAAAGGAGAAGAAATTATAATAGTGCAAATAGCTGGTCTTATTGCCAGAAGAATTGTTTGCGAAACGAGTAAAGATCAGAACTTAATACAAGGTGAAAGAATAGGAATGATAAGATTTGGTAGCAGAGTAGATTTATTTTTTAGCAACAAGAATGTTTTAGCAAAAGTAGGACAAAACGTTACTGCAGGAGAAAGTTTGCTAGCAAGAGATTAATGCAACAAAAAAAATTTAAAATTGTTCAATCTAAAAAGTCAAGATATATTTTGCCAAACATACTAACTTTAGCTGGTGTATGTCTAGGTATTAGTTCTATTAAATTTTCAATTGATTTAAATTTTCAAATGGCAGTAATTTTTATTATTTTGGCTGCTATACTAGATGCGCTTGACGGAAGAATTGCTAGATTAATTAAAGGAACATCAGATTTTGGAAAAGAATTAGACTCCTTAACAGATTTTGTAAGTTTTGGAATTGCTCCTGCTTTTATAATATATTTTTGGCAATTAAACAGCTTTGGAAAATTAGGTTGGGCTGTTACATTGATTTATTCTGTTTGTTGTGTTTTAAGATTAGCAAGATTTAACTTAACAACATATGACGATGTTGACTCGTGGAAACAAAATTATTTTGAAGGGGTGCCATCACCAATTGGTGCTTTATTAATTTTATCTCCTTTAGTTTTAGAACTATTAAACATAAATTTACTTACTAATATAACTTATTTTGTTCCGGTTTTTACATTATTGGTGGCAATACTTTTGATAAGTAAAATTCCAACTTATTCCTTCAAAAAAATAAAAATAAAACCAGCTTTAACAGTCTTTATTCTTTTAGGTATTGGAGTTTCATTAATAACATTAATATTTTTTACGTTTGAAACTTTGATTGCTTTCAGTTTAATTTATTTAATGTCTATTCCAATTGCTTGTTTTACATATAACAAAAACAAAATATCAATTTCAGCAGAAAATTCAGAGGAAGAACATGAAGATATTTTATAATGAAAAAAAACAAAAGTTCGAAAAATTGGATCATTAATCAACATAGAGATCAATATTTTAAACAAGCAAAAAGTTCAGGATTTAGATCAAGATCAGCATACAAGTTATTTGAATTAAATCAAAAGTTTAACTTTTTTAAAAACTGTAAAACTATAATTGATTTAGGAAGTTATCCAGGTGGCTGGTCTCAAATGATAAAAAAAAGTGTTAAGAATTGTAAAATTTTATCTATAGATATTAAAAAAATGGAAAAAATCCAAGGTGTTGATTTTCTTCATTGTGATTTTCAAAAGGAAAGCGCCAAAGAAAAAATACTAGAGTCCATGAAAAATAAGGCAGATGTATTGGTATCTGATATGGCGGCTAATACCACCGGCAATAAAGACTTAGATTGTATTAGAACAAATGCACTTTGTAGTGAAGTAATTGAGTTTTCTAGATTCGTTTTAAAAGAAAATGGCGTTGTAATTGCTAAACTTTTTAATGGAGTTGACTTTACGGATGTTAAAAAATTAGCTGAAAATAAATTTAAAAAAGTTAACTTTTTCAAACCTGAATCGAGCAAAGATTATTCCAAAGAAACTTATATACACTGCAAAGGAATTAAGACTTTATAAATTTATAAAATTGTATATAAGTTTATATGGAACCAATAAAAGAAGCTTTAACATTTGATGATGTGCTTTTGCTGCCGAGATATTCTTCTGTTATACCTGGAGACACAAATTTAAAAATAAGCCTGTCAAATTCTCTAAATTTAAAATTGCCCTTTATATCATCAGCTATGGATACAGTAACAGAATCAAAAATGGCCATTGCCATGGCTAAAAATGGCGGTATTGGAATTATTCATAGAAATCTAGGGTTTAAACAACAATGCCTAGAAGTTACAAAAGTAAAAAAAAAAAAGTTAAAGGTAGGAGCAGCAGTTGGTACTTCAGAAAAAGAATTAATTAGAGCAAAAAATTTATTAGATTGTGGAGTAGACATGCTCGTAATAGATACAGCTCATGGGCACAGCAAAAATGTATTAAAAATTTTGGAAAAAATAAAAAAACTTTCAAAAGATACTGCATTATGTGCGGGCAATATTGCAACTGCTGAAGCTGCAAAGTCACTATACAATTCTGGAGCAGATATCTTAAAAGTTGGAATAGGCCCTGGCTCTATATGTACTACTAGAATGGTTGCAGGAATAGGCGTTCCACAGATAACAGCAATATTAAATGTGAAGAAAGCAATGAATAAGAAAAAAATAAAAATAATTTCAGATGGTGGAATTAAGTTTTCTGGAGATATAATTAAAGCATTAGCAGCCGGGGCAGATGCTATAATGATGGGTTCTATTTTTGCTGGAACAGAAGAGAGTCCAGGTAAAAAATTTAAAAATAAAAACACATTTTATAAATTATATAGGGGGATGGGCTCTATAGGAGCTATGTCTTCAGGATCCTCAGAGAGGTATTTTCAAAAAAATCACAAAAATAAATCTAAGTTTGTACCTGAAGGTGTGGAGAGTAGAGTTCAATATAAAGGCAAAGTTTCAAATATTATTTATCAATTACAAGGAGGCCTCAGATCATCAATGGGATATATAGGAGCTGAAAATTTATCTGAGATCGAAAAAAAATCCAAATTTATTAAAATTACCAAAGCAGGATTTTATGAAAGCATGGTACATAGCGTTGAAATTATTGGAAGCTCGGTGAATTATAAATTATGAAAAAAATATTAATTCAAAGCATTTTTATTTATTTTACTTTATTAGGTATAGCAAACGCTGATAAAAGCTTTTTTAATACTGCAAAAGATCTTTTTGACAATAAAAGATTTGATGAAGCAAAATTTAAATTTGAACAAGATATTGTTTACAATCCAAAAAATGAAAATTCATACTTATATTTAGCAAAAATATATAAAATTGAAAAAAATAACAATTTGGAAGAATCAAATTTAAAAACTGTCATTCTTTTAAATCCTGAGAATGAAGAGGCAGTTCATGATTTAACATTACTTAAGCTAAGAAAGTCAGATTATCAACAAAGTCAAAAATTAATTCAAAATTTTAAATTAATTTGCAATAAACGGTGCTCAGAGTCGTCTAAACTTCAAAAAAAATTAGACAATTTAATAAAAAAATAGATGGCTAAAAGAGTTAATAACAAAAGCAAAGAAAGTATTATAATTGTTGATTTTGGCTCTCAAGTAACCAAGTTAATTGCAAGAAGAATAAGAGAATTTAACATTTACTGCGAAGTTATTAATTTAAAAGAGTTTCATAAATTAAAAAAATATAATGGAATAAAAGGAATAATTTTATCCGGGGGACCTGCCACTGTTACTTATAAAAAGTACCCAAAGATCTCTAATGAAATTTTTAAAAAAGATATTCCAATACTTGGAATTTGTTACGGTTTACAGCTAATTAGTAAAATATTTGGAGGTAAAATTAGAAGCAATAAAAATAAGCGTGAATTCGGTAAAGTTATAATTACAGAAAAAAAGGTATCAGCCTTAACAAAAAACTTCTATAAAAATAAAATTTCTACAGTATGGATGAGTCACCAAGATGCGGTAACTAAGTTACCAAACAATTTTGTAAATATTGCTTCTACTGATAGTTCTAAATTTACCGCTATACAACATAAGACCAAAAAAATATTTGGTATACAATTTCATCCAGAAGTTACACATACAGAACAAGGCACACAATTATTAAAAAATTTCGTTATAAACATATGTAATGTAAAAGTAAATTGGATTATGAAAAATGAAAAAAAAAATATTATTCAAAATCTTAAAAAAGAAGTTGGAAATGATAAAGTAATATGTGCTTTATCCGGAGGCGTAGATAGTAGCGTAGTAGCAATTCTTTTAAGTAAAGCAATAAAAAATAATTTAATCTGTATTATGGTTGATACAGGTCTGTTAAGAAAAAATGAGTTTAAAAAATCTTACTCGCTCTTTAAAAAAAAATATAAACTTAATATTAAACTTATAAATTCAAAAAATATATTTTTAAATAAATTAAAAAATGTAACAGACCCAGAGAAAAAACGAAAAATTATTGGAAATTTATTTATAAAAATATTTGAAAAAGAAGCTATGAAAATTAAAAATGTTAAATATTTGGCTCAAGGAACACTTTATCCAGATATCATAGAAAGTAAATCATCCACTGGAAGTAAAACTTCTAAAATAAAATCTCATCATAATGTTGGAGGTTTACCAAAAAAAATGAAGTTAAAACTAATAGAGCCACTAAAAGATTTATTTAAAGACGAGGTCAGAATTCTTGGTAAATCTCTTAATATTGATGGATCTATAATTAATAAACATCCTTTTCCTGGTCCAGGTTTAGCAATTAGAATTTTAGGTAGAATTACAAAAGATAAAATTAAAATCTTACAGAATGCAGACCAACTTTTTATTAATTTTTTAACTCAAAAAAAACTATACCAAAAAATTTGGCAAGCTTACGCTGCTTTGCTACCTGTTAAGACTGTAGGCGTGATGGGAGACAGTAGAACATTTGAATATATTTGTTTACTACGAGCGGTAGTATCTGAAGATGGTATGACAGCATCAAGCTATAAGTTTCCTAACGAGCTTCTCTCGGAGGTATCAAGTAAAATTATTAATGGAGTTTCTGGTATTAACAGAGTAGTCTATGATATTACTTCAAAACCACCAAGTACAATTGAATTAGAATGAAAAAATACAAAATTAAAAAATTTCAAAATAAAAAAAATAAAACAAAATTAGTTTGTCTAACGTCTTACTCTAAAAATGTTACGAAGCTGATAGATGACTTTTGTGATTTAATTTTAGTTGGTGACTCAATGGCTAATGTTTTATATGGAATGAAAAATACCCATGAACTTAAATTAACAACAGTTATTAACCATGCTATATCTGTAAAAAAAGGAATATCTAAATCTCTTTTAGTAGTAGATATGCCAAAAAACAGCTATACGAATATAATAGAAGCAAAAAAAAACGCTAAATTGATCTTAAAAAAAACAAAGTGTGATGCAATTAAGATCGAGAATAATTCAAAAAACTTAAAAGTTGTTAAAGCATTAGTTAAATCGGGAATAAACGTAATGGGTCATATTGGATATACTCCACAATTTAAAAATAAGTTTAAGGTTGAAGGCAAAACATCTAAAGAACAAAAAAAATTGATTAATGAAGCAAAACAAATAGAGAAAGCTGGAGCATTTTCAATAGTGCTTGAATGTATTTCAAAAAATACATCATTAAAGATTACCCAACAAATAAAAATTCCAACTATTGGAATTGGATCCTCATCATTTTGTGACGGGCAAATACTTGTAACAGATGATATCCTAGGTTTAAGCGGTTTTTATCCGAAATTTGTTAAAAAATATTCAAACTTAGAGAGTTTAATAAGAAAATCAGTTAAGATGTATTCAAAAGATGTCAAATCAAAAAAATTTCCTAAAAACAAAAATAGCTATTAATCATGTCAGATGAAAATCTAGAAAAACCTAAATTTAATTATTCTGAATATCTTAATAAAAATAAAAATAAATTAATTATTTTATCAATTCTTATAATTTTCTTAATATTTGCCGGATTATTTTTAAATGAACTAAAAAAAAAGCAAATGATTAAAGTATCTGAAAATTTTAATTCAGCAAAAATTCTAATTGAAAAAAAACAAAAAAACGAAGCAAAAAAACTATTAATTTCAATCATTGATGTTAAAAATAAATTTTACTCACCTTCAGCATTAAATTTAATTATTGAACATAATTTAATTGATGATGAAAAAAAAATTATTAACTTTTTTGACATTATAATAAATGAAGTTAATTTAGATAAAGAAATGAAAAATCTTTTTATTATTAAAAAAACTTTTTTTATAGGTGATTCTATTAAAGAAAATATTTTACTAAACAACTTGAAACCTATAATTGAGTCAAATTCAATTTGGAAAAATACAGCTTTAGATTACATCCAAAAATACTACATATCTCAAAATCAGTTTGAAAAAGCTAAACAGTTTGACAAAAGTCAAAATTAAGTTTTATGAAAAACATATCCAAATTTCTTTTATTATTATTAGTTTTATCTAATTGCTCATTTAACGATAAATCCAGAATTTGGACTGGTTCCGAGCAGGTAATTAAATCAAAAAAAGATGAAAATAAAAATATTAAAGACATATTTGAAAAAAAAGACAGTGTTATCGACGATATCAACCTGATTGAGGGGAAATCATTAGCTTTAGGAGAAGTTAATACTAATAATAAATGGGAACAAAGATATTTAAACAAAGGAAATTTAATAGGTCATTTAAGCTTTTTAAATAACGGTAGCTATGAAAAATTCAATAAGTTATCCAAAGTCTCAATAAATGAAAATATTCTTTATTCTAACAAAAATATAATTTTTTCTGATAAAAAAGGAAATATTGGAGTATATTCATTAGATAATAAAAAAATAATTTATAAATATAATTTTTATAAAAAAAAATTTAAAAACATAAAAAAAAACATTAATTTAATTTTAATTAATGATCAAATAGTTGCATCTGATAATTTAGGCTATATCTATTCTTTAAATTACAAAAAAAATAAGTTAAATTGGGCAAAAAATTATTTAGTACCATTTCGCTCTAATATTAAATCACTTAATAACATCCTTTTATTGACTGATGAAAAAAATAAAATAATCCTTATTAATTCTGATAATGGCGTTAAAATAGATGAGTTATATATCAAACCTGCTAAAGCAGTTTCAAGTTTTCATAATAGTTTAGCCATTGATAAAAATAACAATTTATTATTATTAAGCACTACAGGAAGCCTATATTCCCTAAATTTAAATCAACGAAAAGTTATCAATTGGTTTAGAAACTTTAATGAAGACAATGAATTAATATTTAATGCCAAGCCATTAATTGTCCACAATGATAAAATTATAATTACAACTGAAAAAAAATTATCAATGTACAGTGATAATGGATTAAAACAGTGGGAATTGTTAATAAATTCTATCACAAAACCAGTAGTAACTGAAAAAATTATTTATATTCTTACAGAGAAAAAAGATTTAGTGATAGCAAACATTAACGATGGTAAAATTTTATTTTCAAAAAATATCAATAAAATTCTTAAAGAAACGACAGATAAAAACTATCATAGAAAATACAAAACTATAAAAAATATGTATTTGTCAGAAAATAAACTAATTTTGATATCAAATAACTCCTATTTTTTTGAGATAGATCTTAATAAAAAAGTAAAAATTTCATCTATAAGAAAAATACCTTTATCAATATCAAGTGATCTTTTATTTATTGATAGAGATTTATATGTTGTAGGTAAAAAAAATAAATTATTTAAAATAAATTAAGTATTGGATTTATTACTAAGTAATGAAAGTTGTTTTATCTTCTCATTTCCTAATTTATCAAGTGGTTTAATAGGGTATTCTCCTGTAAAATAATGGTCACTAAATTGTGGATAACTATCATTTCTTTTTTCTCCCTTCAAGGCCGTATATAAACCATTTAGAGATAAAAATTTTATAGTTGATGCTCCAAGATAATCACAAATTTCATTTATATCTTTATTGCTAGATAATAATTCTTTTTTAGTAGGCATATCAACACCATAAAAATCTGGATATTTTATCTCAGGACAAGCTATTCTGACATGCACTTCTTTAGCACCAGCTTTGTAGAGCATTTTAATAATTTTACTGCAAGTCGTTCCTCTAACTAGAGAGTCATCAATAAGAATTAAAGATTTTCCTTTAATTATACTTTTTGTTGAACTTAATTTTAATTTTACACCTAAACTTCTAATTGTTTGAGTTGGTTCAATAAAGGTTCTTCCTACGTAATGATTTCTTATTAATCCAAGCTCAAACTTTATACCAGAAGCTTGGGAAAATCCAATCGCAGCAGGAACACCTGAGTCAGGTACCGGCACTACTATATCGGCGTCTATATTGTTTTCTTTAGAGAGTTGTTCCCCTAACTTTTTTCTATATTCATAAGCGCATTCACCATCTAAAATACTGTCAGGTCTTGCAAAATAAATGTATTCAAAAACACAAGGTCTTTTTTTCACTTTATTAAATGGTTTATAACTTTTTAATTCATTATCTTGAACTACAACCATTTCACCATTCTCTACTTCTCTGATAAATTTAGCATTGACTATATCCAACGCACAAGTCTCTGAAGCAAAGATATATGATCCATTCAGCTTACCAATGACTAAAGGCCTGATACCTAATGGGTCCCTAATACCTATTAGCTTTTTATTCGTAAGTATTATTAATGCGTAACCACCTTGAATTTTAAATAATGCTTCAGTAATTTTATCTAATATTTTTTCTCTTTTTGATTTAGCAATTAATTGAACAATTGTCTCAGTATCACTAGTAGTTCTGAAAATTGATCCGTTTTTTACAAGATCGTTTCTTAGAGATATCGCATTTGTCAAATTGCCATTATGAGCAATACTTAATCCTCCATGATACAAATCTGCAAAAAAGGGCTGAATATTTCTTAAAGAAGTTTCTCCCGTTGTTGAGTATCTATTATGGCCTATTCCAGAATTTCCAGGTAATTTTTTAATAGTCTCTATATTCGTAAAGTGATCTCCTACTAAGCCTTGACGTTTTTCAGAATGAAAATTTTCGCCATCAAAAGATACTATTCCACAACCCTCTTGGCCTCTATGTTGTAAAGAATGTAAGCCCAAAGCTACTAATCTAGCTGCATCCTCATGATTAGAGACCCCAAAAACACCACACTCTTCCCTCAAATTATCTTCTTTAAATTTTTTCAATTTGTTCTTTCGTATCAATGAAATCTTTACTAGATGGAAACTCTTCTATTAAGATTTCACTTCCTTTATTTATCAAATTAAACGTAATAGCGTCTTCTGCTGATATACCCCAATTTTGAAAAGGATAAAACCAATTTAATATAGAAAATATACACACACT
>MDSV01010484.1_pt1 | contig 13103 bp, 10 predicted proteins | sample 810851 | NCBI WGS metagenome assembly MDSV01 (sample SAMN05326640, study PRJNA326480) | marine metagenome | isolation source: seawater | place: Atlantic Ocean: North East | collected 2012 | reverse complement strand
TGTTTGAAAAAAATTATGAGAAGAGTGCTGCAAATTTGGCTAAGTACACGATTAACTTCTGCATGAAACATAATATGAAACTAGTAATTCTTATAAAAAGACTTGAAGAAACAATTCAACATAAAGAAGAGCTTAATTTTTATAAGAAATATCTTTCGAGTAAAGAATATGAATATCTTATTAAAAATTCTATCAAGAAAAATATAGAAAGTTATTCTTCTTATAAAGCTATTTTTAAAAGTAAAGTAGCGGTTGGTAATACATCAACATTGCTTAGAGAAAAATTATGCTCCGGTGGAAAAATATTGTCGTGCAATTTGACGCCATCGAATCTATGGGATTTTCCAGGTAAAGGAATATGTAAAATAAATCATTGTAGTTATAGTCAATTTGAGAAAAGACTACTTAGTATATATTCTATGTCAAAAAAAAATTACCTTAAAAAAGTATATAAAGGTAAAGATTATACGTGTGAGTATAATACGAAAATTTCAGCAATAGAAATTATAAAAAGAAAAATAGACTATTTTCTTAGTAATAAATACTTAACAAAACTTAATAAGGCGTTTTAAGAAAAACGATTTTTAAATGATAAAAAAATTTTTATTTTTTTTTGATAAACATCAAAAAAGATCTATGGCAATACTTCTTAGCTTAATGTTCATTGCAACTTTGCTAGAAATGATAGGATTAGGGTTTATTTTTTCTATAGTAGGAACTTTATTAGTCGCAAGTAATAGTAAAAGTAATTTATTTATAGAAAAGATTAGCAATCTCTTTGAGTTACATAATACAGAAATAGTTTCTTATCTACTTGTGATTTTTTTACTTTTTTATGTATTAAAAATTATTTTTTTAATATTTTACAATTGGTATGAAAGTAAATTTATATATGCATATCAACAAAATTTATCTAGCAAAGTATTTAAAGAGTATTTAAATCAAAATTTAAGTTATTTTTTCAATAGAAATAGTTCAGAATTTATAAGAAATCTGATTACTGAAGTAGATCAGTTTATTCTTTTCTTCGGATCTATCTTAAAATTGATACTCGAAATTGTTGTTGTTATTGGAATAGTTTTTTTACTTGGATTTATTAATTTATATTTTGCAATTACAATCTCACTAGTTTTTCTATTCTTTTCGACCTTATACTTTTTAACATTTAAAGATAAATTTAACTCCTGGGGTATTCAAAGAAGATTAAACACAAAAAAAAAGATCCAGTTCATGCAAGAGGGATTTGATGGCATAAAAATAATTAAACTCCTAGGTAGAGAAATTTTTTTCTTTAATAAATTTAAAACTCATAACGATAATTTATCAAAAATATCACGCAAAACGACTTTTTTTCAAGCTATACCAAGATTATTGCTCGAACTTGTCGGAATATTATTCATAAGCTTATCACTTTATTATTTTCACTACTCTGGAAAAAATTTAATTGAAATTACACAGATATTGACCGTTTATGTAGCAGCAGCATTTAGAATTTTACCGTCAGCAAATAGAATAGTTTCAGGATTACAGCTTATAAAACTATCTTACCCATCAATGGATGGTCTTTATAAAGAATTACATAGTTTCAAGAAAATAACAAAATTTTCATATGAAAAATTTTCTTTTAAAAAAAATATTTCTATCGATATTATTAATTTTACATATCCTGAATCAAAAAATTTTGAAATATCTGATGTAAAAATTAATATTTCTAAGGGTCAAAAAATTGGAATAATTGGTGAAAGCGGTTCAGGCAAAAGTACTATAATAGAAATTATGACAGGAATATTAAAACCGGCCAAAGGAGATATAACAGTTGATGGGAAGTCCATTTTTTTTAATACAAGAGGTTGGCAAGATCTAATTGGATTTGTTCCACAAAAAATATTTATATTAGATGAAAGTCTAAGAAATAATATACTGTTTGGGTTAGATAGTAAAAAATTTACAGACGAACAAATTATATCATTGATTAAAAAAATAAATTTAGAGAAACTATTAAAAAGACTGCCTAATGGTTTAGATGGAAACCTTGGCGAAGAAGGGGTCAACTTGTCTGGAGGTGAAATTCAAAGGATTGGTATCTGTAGGGCATTAATTTATGATCCCGATATTTTATTTCTAGACGAAGCAACGAGTGCTCTCGATAATAACACTGAGCTACAAATTCTTGATGAACTTAAACTATTTAAAGAAAAAACTATAATTTCGATTGCGCATAGATTAAATACATTGAAATATAGCGACATAGTATACTATATTAAAAATGGAAAACTCTTAGATCAAGGAAATATTGATAAATTTAAACTGAAAGAAAATAATTAATAATAAAGTGAAAATGAAAAAGTCTAATTTAAAAAAAATGTTAAATAAAAAAACCATTTTAATCACAGGTGGAACAGGATCTTTTGGTAAAGCTTGTACAAAAATTTTATTAAAAAACTTTAATTTAAAAAAAATAATTATTTATTCTAGAGATGAATTAAAGCAATATGAAATGGCTAAAGAGTTTCCGCAAGAAAATATGAGATTTTTTATTGGTGATGTAAGAGATGGACAGAGACTTGAACTAGCAACTAAAGAAGTGGATATGGTAATACATGCGGCTGCCATGAAACAAGTTCCAGCTTCTGAGTATAATCCAATGGAATGTATAAAAACTAATGTACATGGCGCTGAAAATTTAATTAGTGCGTGTATAAAAAATAGAGTGAAAAAAGTTATTGCTCTATCAACGGATAAAGCAGCTAATCCTATTAATTTATATGGAGCAACTAAACTATGTTCAGATAAATTATTTGTGCACGCAAATCATTTGTCTGGAAAAACCTATTCAAGATTTTCAGTAGTAAGATATGGGAATGTAATTGGATCTAGAGGTTCTGTATTAGAGTATTTTGGTCAACTGATAAAAAACAAATGCAAATCATTACCAGTCACGCATGAAGAAATGACCAGATTCTGGATATCTTTAGAAGATGGTGTAGAATTTGTTTTAAATTCTTTGCTTTTAATGAAAGGTGGGGAAACAATGGTTCCTAAAATACCCACAATTAAAATTGTAGATTTGGTGAAAGCTTTAGGACCCAATTTAAAATATCATTTAATTGGGGTGAGACCGGGTGAAAAATTACACGAAATTTTATGTCCAAAGGATTCTTCAAGAGAAACTATTGAATTTAAAGGATATTATCTCATCGAACCCCCAACAGATCCACATGATGATGAATTTACCTCTAATATTTTAGGAGAAAAAGGAAAATATGTAAAAGAAGGTTTTGTTTATAGCTCAGATAAAGTTAAAAATTTTCTTTCTATTAACCAGATAAGAAAAGTAATTAAAAATTAATATTTAATATAGTGATACCCTACAGCACTCAAACATTACTAAAATCAGATATTCGTGGAGTAAATAATGTTTTAAAATCTTACTGGTTAACTCAAGGTCCTCTAGTAAATAAATTTGAAAATAATTTAAGAAAAACTGTTAAATCAAAATATGCTGTAGCTGTAAACAGCGCAACTAGTGCATTACATATTTCTTGTTTAGCTTTAGGATTGAAACATGGTGATATTTTATGGACAGTACCAAATACTTTTGTAGCTTCAGCAAATTGTGGTTTGCTTGTAGGCGCAAAAATTGATTTTGTAGATATAAATAAAAATACATTTAATATTGATATAAATATTTTAGAGAAGAAATTAATTAAAGCAAAAAAAACTAACAAATTACCAAAAATTTTGGTCCCAGTACATTTTGGAGGACAACCACCTGAACAAGACATGATCTGGAAATTATCAAAAAAATTTAATTTCAAAATATTAGAAGATGCATCTCATGCACTTGGTGCCTATTATAAAAAAGAACCAGTAGGTAGCTGTAAGTGGTCAGACATAACAGTTTTTAGTTTTCATCCTGTAAAAATCATTACAACGGGAGAAGGGGGAGCCGCTACTACAAATAATCCTGAATTATATAAAAGATTAAAAATGTTTTCAAATCACGGAATAACAAAAGAAAAAAAATTTTTTAAAAAAAATAAAAGCAGCGCTTGGCATTATGAACAGCAGTTATTAGGTTTAAATTACAGAATGAATGAGCTATCTGCATCTTTAGGTATAACCCAATTAAAAAATTTAAAAAAATTTATCAAATTGAGACAAAAAATTGCAAAACTTTATTATTTAAAATTAAAAAAAGATTTTATTCAGTTGCCTGTTGTTTCAAAAAATTGTTTTTCTACTTTTCATTTGTTTGTTATTAAAATAATTGGAAAAAGTGAAAAATTTCACAGAAATTTCTTTAACTTTTTAAGAAAAAATAAAATAAATGTTAATGTTCACTATATACCAGTTCATCTTCAACCATTTTATAGCAAGCTAGGATTTAAAAAAGGATCTTTTAAAAATTCGGAAGAACATGCAAAATCAGCTATTTCTATTCCAATCTTTCCATCACTTAAAATAAAAGAAGTAAATAAAATAGTTAATTTAATTGTGGGTTATAAAAAAAAACTTTAAAATTGTTGTGAGAATCTCTGTAAATATAATTTATTCTTAACAACCAAAAACTCAACCTTTTTATTTTGAAAATTCATTTTTTGTAGATTATTAAAAAAAAATATACTGCCTAAACCGAAAAGGGCAAAATAGTATTTTTCACTTTGCGGAAAATTGCCAAAAGGAGCATTTATAGTTTTACTAACAAGCTGACTATTCAGGTTTAAATAGTTATTATCTCTTTTTACCCAAATGTTTGATGGTTCTTCAGCTGCAAAAGATACAATGTCTGACAAATTATATATTGCTTTATTAATTAAATTTTCTAAAAAATTTTTAGGTCTATAAATATAGTCAGTATTTGTATATAGAAAATAATCAGGTTCAAATTTTTTTATTTTTTTATAAACTTCTACTAATAATTTCTCAATTGTTAGTCCTTGAATTTTTTTATTTCGTGGGATTACATAAAATTTTTTATTTTTTTTAATTTTAAATGCTTTAATTAAGTATTTATCTAAAACTAATACAATCTTTTTAATACTTTTATTCTTTTCTAAACTTTTAATTAATTTTTTATTCGATTCTAGGTATTGTTTTGAAGCAAATTTTGGTTTCCTTCCTATTAAACAAGCAAAAACTTTTTGCCTATCTAAATTAAAAACTTCTGGGAAGAGCGTCTCTTCTTGATCGATATCCTTCATTATGGAAGTAACATTTCTTAATCTATCTATCTTATTAGTATGATGTAATCCATGATGATGATAAACAGCAGCTTTTGGCTCATAAACTATTTTATAATTTTTTTTAGCGCTTAATATTTTTTTAGCCCAAATTCTGTCTTCTATATTTGATGTGGTTTCACTAAATGGATATTTAGTTAAAAAACTTCTTTTTATTGCTGAATTGGCATTATGAAAGAAGCTATCTTTCTTTTGTATTCTTTTGTCATCCCCAAAAATATTTTTAAGATCTCTATAATCTGACAAATTGGTATTAAACATTGGAATTTGTTTACCATACACAGCTGCGATAGATGTAGGTTTTAAATTCTTAATTAAATTATTTAACCAAAATTTATTATAAGGTATGCAGTGCGCAGACAGACAAACAACATATTTTGATTTGTAAGCTCTTGTAGCTAAATTTATCGCTTTACCTGGTAGAAATTTTCTAATTTTTAAGATTTTTAGTTTATATTTTTTTACTATCTCTAGAGTTCTGTCTGTGCTGTAGTTGTCTACTACAATAATTTTAAATTTTTGGTAAGTTTGTTCGAGAATTTTTTCAATGGTATACTTAATCCATCGATCTTCATTTTTAGTTCTAATAATAATTAAAGTTTCTGCCATATAAGTATATTTTATATAATTTTTTTTAATTAATGATTTATCGAGACCATCTCCCAGTATAAACCTTTCGTATTTCTTTTTCCTGTTTTATAAATTTTTCTTTTATTTTTTTATTTATCAAAAAATATCTTTCTAAAGATTGTTTAAGCTCCTTCATCATAGGAGGTAAAATTGCAAACTTGTTATCTCTTCCAGGTAAAGAATTATCGATTGTAAAATGCTTTTCAATAACTTTTACACCATAGTCTAAACTTAATATTGAGCTTAAAATATCTGGAGTATGATCACTCAAACCTACATTTTTTGAAATTTTTTTTAGTTCATTGATCCTATTTAGATTAGCTATTTTATCAGAACATGGATACGCTGAAACACAATGCATTAGATTAATATATTTACTCTTATTAAAAATTCTGAAGCTTTTTTTTACCTCAGATATTTTTGCAGCACCAGTAGATAAAAATATATTATTAAATTTTTTGTTACAAAACTTCAGCAACTCTGCATTTCTGTTTTCAGGTGATGGAATTTTAATAGTTTTTAAATTAAGTTTTTTTAATAAATAATAATCTTTTAAATTAAAAATACTTGTCAAAAATTTAATTTTATATTTTCTACAAATCTTTGAAAGTTTCAAATAATCTGTCTCTGAAAGTTCCGCTTTCTTATAGATCTCTCTTCTGCCGTCGAGGTCCCAAGGTCCGTTTTTTAGGTTTTTAACTTGCCATGTTTGAAATTTAGCATAATCGGCACCAGACAACTTAGATGCTTTGATCATTTTTTCAGCTAGGTTTAGGTTTCCCATGTGGTTCCAGCCTATTTCAGCAATTAATGTTACTTTATTCATTTTCATTATTTAAAAAAATTTTTTATCCATATATGGTAATTTATAATTTGCCAAAGCTTAAAAGAATTATTTAATTCTTTTCCATAAAATGAATTAACATATTTTAAAACCTTTTTTTTATCTAAAAAATAGTCATAAATTGGACTATCACTTAATTCTTTAAATATAAATGTTTTAAATTTTTTATCATATAACCAGCTTGTTTGTGGTGCATTAATATGTATTTTCTTTCTTTTATCGTCATATAGTTTCCTAAGTAGTATTTTGTTTTTATGTTGATTAATAAACAAGCTATTCGAAAACTTAAATGAAAGCTCAATTAACTTATGATCTAAAAATGGATATCTAAGTTCGACAGAATTACTCATGCTGTATCTATCTGAAAATCTGAAGTTTTTAGGTAATTTAGATGTTGTAATATCCACATACCTTGCATTATCCAAAAAATTATTTGAAGGACATTTAATAACATTACCACTTTCTAACTCTTCATTTAATAAATTTTGTATTAGCAAATTTTGCTTTCCAGTTCTTGTATTATCGGGTGCTCTTGAAATATAATCTAAACCAAGATTTCTATTTGTCATTTCTGATGACAAATATTTTTTATAACCTCCAAAAACTTCGTCTGAGCCGTCAGCAGATAAACTAACATTATGTTTATTTTTTTTAGAAAAATTAAGAAGTTGACTTAAAAAATAAGGATTGGGTCCACTCCAAGGCATTTCTTGTTGTTCCTGCGTTTTATTTAAGTTGTTCATAAACTCGCTTAGCTTAAATTTACGCTTAAAATGTTTTATACTTTGTTTTTTCATATAACCCAATTCATCTTTAGTTTTTTTTGATAAAAAACCAAATGACAGTAAAAGTGAAATTTTATTTTTTTTAATATTTACTAAATTTAATAACGCATTTGAATCTAAGCCAGAAGAATAAAGCAGCGAAATCTTCGTGTCAGATCTTAAATAAGTTTTAACTATTCTTTCGATTTCATTTTCAACCATTTCTTGAGCAATATTAATATTTTTTATTTTAACATTTTCGCTAGATTTTTTTACAATATCGTAAAGAGACCAATACTGCTTTTTCTTAATATTGATATCTTTATCTATTTCAAAAACATGTCCAGGTAAAAATTGTAATATTTTTTCAAAAAAGGTATTTTCTTTAAACTCATATAAAGAAAATTTAAAATAGTTATAAACTGTATTTTTATTTATTTTATAATTTGAAACTCTCAGCAATGGTTTAATTTCTGATGAGATATATATATTTTTATCAATAACTTTGTAATATAGAGGTTTAATTCCAAGTCTATCTCTCGCGACTATAAGTTTTTTTAATCTATCGTCCCATATAACGATAGAAAACATCCCTATAAATTTTTGAAAACAACTTTTTCCCCATTTTAAATAGGCTGCTAGGATAACCTCTGTGTCAGAATCAGTTTTAAAATCAAATTCCTCTATTAAATCTTTTTTTAATTCTAGATAATTATATATAACCCCATTAAAGACTAAATGACATCTTTTAGAAAACATTGGCTGATTAGATCTATTACTTAAATCAATTATTTTTAGTCTATTGTGACCGAAAAAAAGATTCCTATTTATAATCAATATATTTTTTGAATCGGGACCACGATGCACTAGATCTGTGGTCATTTGATTATGAAGTTTATTATTTAAGTTTTTTCCAAAAGATACTGTTATTCCACACATTTTTTTTTATTATTAATATTTATTGTAAAATTCAGGTTAATCTATAACAAATAGCTTTACTGTTCAACAATTGAACATTATTATATACTTTATGAATAAGTGTAAAGTTTTAGCCATTACCTTAGCTAGAGGCGGATCTAAGGAAGTCAAAAAAAAGAATATTAAGAATTTAAATGGTAAACCATTAATATACTACACAATAAAAGAAGCTTTGAAGAGTAAGCTAATAGATAAATACATTGTATCTACGGACGACAAAAAAATAAAAAATATATCCTCAAAATTTGGAGCTGAAGTTCCTTTTTTAAGACCCAAAAAATATGCAACAGATAAAGCAAGTTCTGTAAAAGCTTTACAGCATGCTGTAAATTTTTATGAAAAAAAAGTTAATACAAAATTTGATATCATTGTAGAATTAATGTGTACCAATCCATTAAAAAAGGCAAAAGACATAGATGCTATAATTAGAAAAATAATTAAAACCAGAGCTGACACGGTAATTGCTGTACATAAAGTTGAGGATCATCATCCAAGAAGGTTAAAAAAAATCATAAATGATAAACTGGTTGATTTTATGAAAGAAAAGAAAGAGAGCAGAAGACAAGACTTAAAACCATTTTCATATGTGAGGAGTGGATCAATTTATGCGATTCAAAGAAACATTTTGATGAAAAAAAATAGTAGATATGGATCTACAAATAGTAGACCATATATTCTATCTAAGGAAAGAGTAGTAAATATAGATACAGAAATAGATTTTATAACTGCTGAAGCTTTGTTAAAAAAAAATTTTAAATGAATTCAAATAGAATGATAAATATTTTATCAATTACACCGATTGATCATATCAAAAATATCAGGGATAAACTAAAAAAAATAGGAAAGCTAAAAATTCTAAAAGATCCTACTTCTAAAGAAGTAGAAAAAAAGATCTATAAATTTGATGCTATTTTTACTAATCCAAATAAATCAAAAGTATATCTTGGAAAAAAAATTTTAGATAAAGCAAAAAAATTAAAGACTATTTGCACTGCCTCCACTGGAACAAATCATATAGATATAGAATACGCGAATAAAAAAAAAATCAAAGTTATATCTCTTAAGAAAGAAAAAAAAGTTACAAATAAAATTTCTTCTACGGCAGAACATGCGTTAGCTTTAACTCTTGCTTCGTTAAGAAATGTTCCTAATAGTAGTAATTCAGTATTATTAGGACATTGGGATTACACAAACTTTATAGGAAGGCAAATAAATTTTTTGACCGTTGGTGTTGTTGGGTTTGGGAGATTAGGTAAAAAGTATGCAAGCTATTGCAAAGCTCTTGGTGCAAAAGTTATTTTTTACGATCCTTTTATTAAAAAAGGAACAAATAATATAAAAAAAATAAGTAATTTTAAAAAATTCCTTAAGAGTTCAGATATTATTTCTATTCATGTGCATCTTGATAAAAAAACTTATCATATGTTTAATAAAAAAATATTTCCAAATCTTAATAAAGAAGTAATAATTGTAAATACTTCAAGGGGAGATATTGTAAATGAAAAACATTTAATTAATTTACTAACAAAAAATAAAAAAATGAAATTTGCTACAGATGTTTTAGAAAATGAAATTTTCTCTAAAAAAAATAATAATTTAGTTAAGTTTGCTAAAAAAAGACCTAAGCAATTATTAATTACTCCGCACATAGGAGGTATGACGACTGAAGCTCAGGAAATAGCCTACGGTCATGCTGTAAAAAAACTTAATGATTTTTTTTATAAATCTTAATCATTTTTTTAAGGAAAATAACACTCTTTTCAGGAAAATCACCAATCGCAGTTTCTGCTGCAAGTACTAGGCCTTGGGCACCCATTTCTAATGTAGAATATATATCATTTGCTTCCCCTCTCGTCGGATATTTATTTTTAATCATATTTTCGAGTAAGTTAGTAGCAACAAATATATTTTTTTGCTTATATTTTTTCGATATTTTAAAAATTTTTCTTTGGATTGGCGGAATATTTTCTATTTTTATTTCTTTTGATAGATCCCCCCTATCAATCAAGAAGTTATCTGCCGCTTTTACTATTTTGCTAAAATCTTTAATTGCTTGTTTAGATTCAATCTTAAATATTTTTTTTTGATTAGGTAATATTTTAGAAAATTTCCTTATATCGTCAACACTATTAGTAAATGATAGTGCATAATTTTTAATTTTTAGTTCTTTTCCAATTTTTATTGCTTTGAAATCTTTAATTGTTAAGTAGTCAAGTTTAATATTGCGATTAGAAACATTAATTCCTTTGTTGTTTTCAAGTTTTCCAGATGAAAGGGTTCTTAAAAAAATAATTTCTTTATTAACCTTAAATACCTTACATTTTAAGTCATCGAAACCTATATCAAGCAAGTCCCCAACTTTAATTTTATTAAATACATTGACTGGATATAAAGTAAAGTTCCCAATACTTTTATGAATTCTAATAGTTTGACCTACTCTTAATTTAATGTTTTTTTTAACTTTTGCTCTTATTTGCGCGCCTTCGGTATCTATGCAAATAGGGCATTTTGTGTATCTTCTAACTTTATAAATGATTTTTTTTAAATTTTTACTTTCAATATGAGACATATTAAGTCTAACTAAAGAAATATTATTATTAGTATATTTCAAAAATTTTGAGTTGAGAGATGAAGGGCCAAGCGTACAAAATATTTGAATTTTATTTTTCATTATTATTTTTTTTTAGCCTTTTAGTTTAATCTTTCTCAAATGGTTTTTTCTTATTTCCTCTAAGATTTTAAATGGAAAATTTTTATTTTTTGTTTTAACTTCTTTTTCATTTTTATCATAAAACTTGCTATTTTTTTCAGAAATTAATCTTCCATTCTCTACGCTAAATGCGGAATGTAAGTAATTTTCTTTATAATTAATTAACAAATCATAATTCTCATCATATAAGTTTTCACAAACTACAAAATTTTTTTTCTGCGAACTAAAAATAGTATTTTGTCCATTAAAGTACATAGATGTTTTTTTAGAATTTTTATTTTCATATCTTGATATTAAGCTTGGTAAAATATCAATTGTAGCTATGTAACTATTTTTTTTATTTTTAAAAGATTTATTTTTTTTATCTTTAATAAAAAAACCAACATTTTGGTGAGCTTTATCTAAAACATTTCCTGTTATACTTGAATTTTTTAACCTAGTTCCATGATCTCCCATCAATATTATTGTAAAATCTTCAAAATTCTGTTTATTAATGTAATGATATAATGCGCTCAACCTCAGATCTACAAGTTTCATTCTATTGATAATTTCTTTTTCTTCATAAAAATTTTTTATTCTTAAAAAATTTTTTAGTTTTTCGTTATCTAATTGTGTTTTGTTTGTCTTTTTTTGAGTATCTTGATTTAAATTTAAATAATTATAATTATCATCAGGAAAAAAGATAAAATCACTTAATCTATCATAACCCTTAATTCTATGATGAGCATCCATCAAATGGGCAAAGATAAGATTTGAATTATTATCAAAAAGTTCTATTTGTGAGATTACTTCATCAACAATCTCATCAGTTGATGAGTCTTTTAAATTTTTAAAAATATCGACTCCTCTATCAAAATTATAGCTGGGGTTCACTCTTGCATAAGGTGAATAGCAACTGGTTACGAAACCTTTCTTTTTAAAAAATTCAAACATTGTTATTTGAGAGTTAATACTTTGAACTTCATCAATTTTTCTTTTATTTAAATAAAAAGATCTTGCTTTATAGTTAAGATGATTTGTTGTGTATTGACCAGTAAACAAGCTACTAAAAGTAGGAAGTGTCCAAGGTCCATTTGACCAAATATTCTGCAGTCTATTTTTTTTTCCGAAAAATGAATTTGAATAAGTTAAATTATTTGCTAGCTGGTTACTCATCCCGTCTAGAATTAATATTAAAACTAACTTTTTTGTTTTTTTATTTATATAGAAAGTATTAAGTATAATATTATTTTTATCAGATTCAATTTTAAGTTTTTTATTATTAGATTTAATTTTAATAAAATTAATAGAATTATTACTTATATTTCTATTAAATTTTTTATTGCCTAATGTATATCTGAAATATTTAGATGATTTATTAAATAAAATAATTATTAAATTTTTAGTTTTCTTTATATTCGAATTTTTTTTTTTATTTATTTTAAAAAGATAATCATTTATTTTTAAATATCTTTTTCCTGAAACTAATATTTGATTTTCATATTTATGAACATCATAAAAATAATGTTGAAATTTTTTTAAATCTAGAAAATGTTTTAACTTAAATATAAATTTATGGATTTTATTAACATGTTCAATATTATATAAAATATAAATAAAACCTAATAAAATTATAATAAAAATAGCTACGAAAAAAAAATTATAATATATGCTCACTTGCTTTTTTCCTTCTTAAAAAATATACACAAAATTAGTTATACTATAAATTTGTGTTAATTTATTTAAAAGAAATTTTAATATCGCTTTATCTATTTAATTTAGAAAAAATGTAATTGAAAAAAAATAAAATCTTTTTCAGTGCATAAATCAAGCCAATTGAGCTATTAGTACTGGTCAGCTGCACACCTTACGGTGCTTCCACATCCAGCCTATCAACGTCGTGGTCTACGACGGCTCTATAGGAAGAACTAGTTTTGAGGTGAGTTTCCCACTTA
>MDSV01162379.1_pt1 | contig 13104 bp, 27 predicted proteins | sample 810851 | NCBI WGS metagenome assembly MDSV01 (sample SAMN05326640, study PRJNA326480) | marine metagenome | isolation source: seawater | place: Atlantic Ocean: North East | collected 2012 | reverse complement strand
TTAAGAATTGATTCTGTTAATGCACGGTGTGTTCCACCAGTTGTTGCTCTAGTCAAACCAGTTGCAGCATTAAATCCTGCAGATAGTGAACCAGCAGCATCACCTTGTGTTAACCATGTTGATAATGAGCCTAACTCTCTTGCAGCAGAAGCAGAACCTACAACAGAAAGATTCTCTTTAATAAGAGCAAATTCCATGTCTTTTTTAAGTTCTTTTGATTTCTTAGCAATTTGGTAAGCCATTTCATCAGCACGACCAGCACCGTCAACAGCAAATTGTGTTCCTGTTAATAGGATCACTTTGTCCATGATTTGAGTGAAGTTGTGTACTCTTGCAGTTGCAGAAACTGCATCAGTAGTAGCATCATCACCTTCAATCACAGCATTTGCAGCTGCATCAGCTAATGTGTCAGTTTGCCATTCATGTTTTGTACTTGTTGCTTTGGCACGAGGAATGGCTGAAAGGATCGGAGTATCTTCTGGTGAAATATTGTAAATTACATCAGCAAGATCTTCTCTTAATCCCTTTGTATCGTATGTGTCAAAGGTATTGCTTGGTTGAGCCATAATTATCTCCTTTTAAGATAAGATTATTTAAGATTTTGCCTAAAGATAGCAGCAGCATCTTTTAGATGACCACTTTTCTTCAAGCGTTTAAAACCTTCATTCCTTCTTAAATTTAACTTATCGTCTTTAGATTGAGCAGTACCAGCTTTTACAACTTTAGGAGCATTAGATATTTTCTTAGATATACCTGGTTTAGAAGATTGTAGCTTTTTATAAGCTATGGCATCTTTTAAAATTAAAAGCATCCTATGATCAGTAAGATTTCCAATTTCAGCTTGATTGTAACCAGTATCAGTTAGATATCGTTTCATATCGTTTCTGGCAGTTACAGCTGTTTCTGGATTTTTCATCTCAGGCATTTTCAAGTACATTTGTTTCTCTTGTTCTTGAATATACTTTTGATATTCTTCTTGCTGACTAGATTGTAATTGTTGTCTAGTAGTTTCAAGATCCCTTTGTCTTTTCTGCATTTGATATTGTAATCTAGCAGCTCCAGCAGGATCTTCTTCATACATCTTATCGAAATCAATAGATGCCATTTCTGTATCTAATTGAGTTCTTAAAGATTGCTCTAATTGACTTATGTTAGTTAATTGAGATTGAAGGGTTTCTCGTTCTCTCCGAATTGTATCTTCTTGTTGCTTTCGCTCAATAGATAGTTCTTCAGTTTTACGAGAATAATCAGCTTGTCGTTGATATCCATTAATAAGTTCTTCCTGGTTGACCTCATATTGTTGTCCGTTAATAGTAACGGGGTATATGGGTTCCTGAACTTCTTGTGTTACAATATCCTCCGATTCTTGGGGAATATCTTCTTGGGTTTCTTCAACTTCAGACAAGTTTTTGTTTGGAACATCACTTGGATTAATATCCGTTTGTTCTGTATTTTCCTCTACTACCTGTTCGGTTGTAGTCGTAGCATTTTGATTATCCGCTGTAGGGTTCAATAAGCCACTGATAGTTTCTGCAGCTCCGCCCACATTAAGGGTGGTTGGCTGCTGTTCAGCATCAGACATAAATGTCCTCCTATTTTAAGGTTTTGATATCCTCTAGTTGTTTAGAGGCTAGTTTGCCAGTGTTCATCAATTCTGTTAGGTGACCAATGATCTTATCTAACTGATGATAGGCTATCCATATAGCAGTTCTGCTATCTGAATCTTTGTAAGAAGTAGATATTAATTGATTCATGTAATCAGCTTTTATAGCTGATACAGCTTCTTTAAATACCTCATTTTCTAATATGGTTTCTGAGATCTGTCCTTTATTTATTTCTTGATTAAGTTTTATTTCACTCATTGATTATTTGGATCGAAGAATTGTTTTTGTTGTTTTACAGTTTCTTGTCCCAGATCTCCTACATTTGCAATATTACTTTGTTTAGGCATATTTGCAATTTCTTTTTTTATTTCATTTGAATCTATATTCATTTGATATTTAGCTTCTAGCTCCTTGATGCGTACTTCCATGTTTAGCATCATTTCTTGAGTTTTTAACTCTAACTCTTTTTCTTTTATTTGTGTATCAAGGATCTTACGTTGATTCTCACCTTGTACTTGAGCCAGTGTAACTTTTTCAAACTCTGTAGGTTGTGGTGGTCGAGGTGGTGGCATTTGTGATGCACCTACTACTGGATCTGTAAAGTATGTTTCTACATTTCTAAGACCAGCAGCTTCCACTAATTTAGTTAGTGTATTGTGTACATTTCTTAAATTAACCATAGGACCAGCAGCAGATTTTTGTAAGTTAATTGCTTGTAGTTGTCTTTCTAAGATAACATTTAGCAACTGCAGCTCTTGTTCTTTACTACCAGTTCCAAGTCCTACTTGTATTTCAACATTACATTTGTTGGTCCATTCCATAGGCATCATAGTAACGTACTGTTCATTTACACGAATAATCTTTTCTTTAGTTTCGTATTTAGTAACAATTTCTAATATTTTATTAAATAGTTCTTTAACACCTGTTTCAGCGAATACTCTGCAAATTAATTCAACACGCAACTGTGCTTGTGTCAGAATCTGATTCAAACCACTTGCTGTTTTATTTAATGAGTCAGCATCCATTCCCTGTGAGTATCTTGTTACTCCAGTTCTTTGTTCTCTTACTGTATCCAAGTATTCTAATAATGGCATAGCAGCTTGGTTAAGTGGTTGACTAGCCATAGGTGTTATTACTGATGCAGGAGGTTGTTTAGTTCTTACTATTCCTCCAGGTCTATTTGTTAATAGATCATCAAGATTAACTTGACCATCCATAACTGCAACTCGATTATTATTAGTTAGATACATGTTATCTAACAACTGTCTCATAATTGTACTCTTAACTAATTGTACATCTTCAACAAGTTCTGATACTGATCTTCCGTAAAACCTGTGTGGCACTAGAATAGGTGTTACACTTACGAATGGGCATCTGTCATAAGGCACATTATCTAAGATTTCATATGAGCTATCACCTGCTACAGTTACCTTTCGTAATTCGGCAATACCATCTTTATCTTCATCCAATTTAATATAGCATTCGTATATTAGTATTTCTTCATTTGCTTTATCTGTTGTTGGATGAAACTGATCATCTTCTCCTAATGAACGAGTAAGATGTTCTTCTGAATAATTTACATTTTGGTTAGCAGGTAAGTCAGCAATAACTTCAGGATCAAATCCCATTTCGACTAAATCAGATCTAGATTTATAAGTTCTATGTGCTGTAAAGGCAGCATCTTTAATTGACTTAGCGTTCCTTGCTATTAAGAATTCTTCTGGCGGTACATTTTCAATAGATACCTTACCTCTTTTTTTAATTCTGTTTACTACTACATCATGTGTTTTTTCTGGAATAGATACTTCATTTGGTATTAATCTATCTCCTAAATACTGATTAGCTTCTGCTAGTGCAGCTGCATTATCTTTTTCGTACTCGGTATGTTCTAATACTTTTATTTCTGAATCTGCTAATAACATAGCAAACTCATCATCTGTTAATCCTATATAAGTAGATTTTTCAACATCCATTGAATCATCCCAATAGACTTTCATTATACCATTCTTTTGCAATAAGGCATCTTTAAAGAATGTATACAGCGCAGTAAAACCATCATTGTCTTTGTAGAATACATGATTTAAATAATCGGTAGCTTGTTTAGCTATAGGTTCATCACCTGCTTTGTTAGCTACACATTGTACTGCTTTTGGAGATGCAGTAAATGTTCTCATTACTTGTGGTAATATAGATTCAATAGTATCTGATACATCAGTAGATATAACTTGTGATCTACCTTCTTGTTCATTTCCAAATGGTTCACCAAAATAGTATTCTAATGATTTGTTTCTTTGTGTAGTTAGTTCACCACCTAAATAACCATTAGCATTTTCTATCTCAGATGAGATAATGGCTTTTAATTTAAATTCATCCATTACTTTTTACCTTTAGCTTTTACTTTTGCTTTTTTACTTAAATCTTTAAAATGAAAAAGTTTTACACTAGTCTTACCATGTGTTTTGCCAGAATGTAAATCTCCGTTGGGCATTTTATGTGAGTTGCCTTTATATTCAGTGCCATCTTTTTTATAATGTTTTACGCCTTTCATATTAACAGTTCCATTTCCTTAATGATTTATTTATTCTTGAGTTAGGATCATTTGCAGTTTTAGCAGATGTAAGTTTCTTTTTCATACCTTTCATTCTTGCACAAAATGATTTACGTCTTTTAGATGCTTTAGATCCTTTTTTTAATTTACTCGGTTTTGTAGTTACAGCAGTTTTAAGTTTACTTCCAGGATTAGCTTTTCTATATGATGCTACACCTTTTTTGTTTAAACCACCAGATTTAGATTTACCTTCTTTTCTTTGCCATGCAGGTGTTTTAGAAGTCATACAATTTTCTTCTTTTTGTAGCTTTTTTTGCTTCTATTTTAATTTTTTTATATTGAGATTTACTTAATGGAAAAGTTCCGTATTTCATTGGACCTTGTGATTTAAATTTAGAATCCATATATTTTCTTTGTGCTTTTAAACCCTTAGTTGATTTATATGCAATATTTCGTACTGTAAATTCTCCATAACTACCACTATCTTCAAACTGTGTTTTATATCTTTTTTTAGTTGGTTTACTTTTACTAAAAGCTTTTGTACCTGCTCGTATAGCAGCTTTACTTATCATGATTTTTTTCTCCTTTTACCAGATGCAGTAACAGACCATTTAACTTTTTTAGGTCCAGTCTTTTTAGCTGCTTCTTTTTTAGTTATTTTTTTTGCTACCTTTTTAGGTCTACATGCAGGATATGGTCTACCTTTATCTTTCTTACCAGAACGACCACATTTTTTGCCAGTCTTAACATCACGCCAATCCTCTTTGAACCACTTACGCAGTCCACCTTCGTATGCCATTAATATTTTCCGCCACGCTTCTTGTAAGTTTTAACAAGCCAGGCGTTAGCATATGCACTTGGATATACTTTAAATTTCTTTTTAGCTTCAGCTTTAACTCTTGAGTAGAGAGCTGGATTTTTTGGTTTTGGTGATGCCATTATATTATATACCTTGTATCTACATTAATATCTTTTGACCAATCTGTTCTTTCAGGAGCTTCTCCTACACACCCATATCTAAATGCATCTGATCCGTGTGATGCCCAGTTATGATGGGGTTTATTTTTAAAGACTTGGTTCTTATCGTCAAATACCTTTTTGTATTGTTTGAGAGCTTCGATACCTTGTTTGCATCTTATTCTATCAAACCAACAATTAGGTATTGTATTTCTTACGGATTCTATTCCGTGATCAACTTCTAATTTAGGAGCTACTTCAAAGTTTAATCCTAACTCTGCAGCTACTTCTAATCTTGATTTACCTGTACCTAGTTCTCTAGTTGTAATATCGTGTGGTGCTATATGTGCTGAATATGTATATGGTTTTTCATTTAACTTACTTACATAGAACGCTAATGACTCCCCATTTGTTTCATAGTAATCAATCAATCGGACTTCATTGTTAACTCTTTGTGCAAACCATATTGCAGTAGAATCACCTATACCTAGATCCCACCATGTTTCTACACCTATATTAGGATCGTAGTCTACATTGCCAATTCTATTTTCAGCTTCAGCTTTTTCCATCAGGTGTCCATAATAGGCACCTTGGACTGCAGCATTGAATGAGCATTCATATTCCTGCTGATACTGTGAGTCTGGCATAGTACGCATAGCATCTTCTAGTTCCCATTGGGGAATTACATTAGTATCAGATGCTCTATACATACATCCAAACCAATCTTTACTGTCAGTTCTTTTTGCAAAGTCGAATACTTCCCAGAACTGATTATGCCCCATAGGGGTTCCTATGAAAATAACATAGCCAAGTTTGTCTGAGACAGCAGGTCTAATAATTTCTGTCCAGGTACGAGGAGACATGAGAGCATACTCATCGAGTACGACTCCTGAAAACCCCAGTCCACGTAAAGCATCTGGGTTGTCAGCTCCGAAGATTTGTATCCTACTACCATTCCATAAATCAATTTTTAATTCTGTTTCGTTTCTACTACCACCAAGTTTCATTAGCGGTTCGGTATATTCTTTTAAGTAATCGAATGCTACAGCTTTTCCTTGACGATAGGTAGGAGCAATGTATGCCAATCTGGCTCCTGGTGTTTCAACAGCAGTTGTTATTATTTTCCAAATTGCCAGACAGGTCTTTCCAAACCTACGATGACAAACGATAACATTAAATCTTTTTAGTTTATTAAAAACCTCCCATTGATATTTACGAGGTTTAAATGGAATAGTTAATTGTTCTTCTAATTTTTTTCTGGTGTTTGGCATAAATTAATTTTTATCGGTTTCGATTCATCTCCTTGTATTTTAAATTCCTTAGACGCAAGTCTAGGATGGAGATATGGAGCTGCCTTTTCAGCTGCCCACATTTTTCTTTCAGGGGATGTTCCTGGATTGTTCAGGATAGCCAACATATAATCTAATGGTGTCTTACTCATCTTTTGTAATTCCTTTTCTAATCTAATACCTTTAGTACCATCTTTAACACCGATTGGTCTACCAGCACCAGGTCTTTTACCACCTCGCACTACACTCTACCCATTCTTATATTTCTAGAGGTAGCTAAATGTTGTGCAATTTTTTTGTTTAATTTTCTATCTTCTGCAGCTTTGTCTTTTTTAGCAGCGTTTTTACCTATTTTGTAAGCACCTAATGCTCCTGCTGTCAAAGCTATACCTTTAAGTATCATAATAAATCCTATCTTAAAAGACCAGGCACTACTGCATCTCTAGCAGTTGGCGGCATAGGTCGTCTTGGTTGTTGTTGTACCATTTGTGGTGGTAATTGTTGTGGTGGTCTACCTGCCATACCTGTAGGAGGTGATCCCATAGGTCCTGGTACATTAGAAACCCCACCTGGTGGCATTGGCTGTACCATTCGTTGTTTTGCCATAACTATCTTACCTAGAGTAGACATTTCATTCGGTGATAATCCTGTGATCATATCCGCTATCTCTACTAAAGACATGTTCTTTTTAACCATCTAATAGTCCTTTCTTAGTGTTATCTACTGCTAGTCTTATGCTAGGCTCAGGTTTAAATTCAACCTCTAGTTCTTCTGTTGCCTTAATATCACGCAGTTTTAATGGGGGTGATTCTTTCTTTTGCAGTAATTTCTTACGAAAAGTATCTATGAAAGTTAAATCATCCATTATGCTTTTTTATTTTTCTTTCTTGTAGCTTCATATCCAAGAGCAGTAGCTCCAGAAGCATATGTAGCTCTATATTTACCAATATGTTTACCAGATTTAGTACCAGCAAAGGTTTTAAACCCATCGCTAGTAGCTTTTATAAACTTTTTGCCCTTTGAAGTTGTTTTAGGTAGTTTTTTACCAGCAAATTTACTTGTTTTAACAGCACCTGCTTTAGCCATTGATCCTGCTTTACTAGCACCTTTTTTCATTACTGATCCTGCCTTACTTCCTGCCTTACTAAGGGCAGCTGTCATGACTGAGATATAGTTCATTTCTTTTTACCTTTCTTTTTCATCTTCTTTTTATTCTTTTTAGGTGGTCTACCTTTAGTAGATCCGTATGTTCCTGTTCCGTATGGCATATTAGCCTCCTATTATTAACGATATTAAGATTAAAACCCCTATAGCTATCGCTATCTTTGTTTTCTTGGACTGTTTTGCCACCCACATTGCAATTCCAAATGCGTATTCTTTGATTATTTGCATACTATTCTCCTCTTAGGGGTACTTACCCCCTGCTTAAGACCTTTATGGTCCTGTTTGGTTAAGTTTGAGCCTTTAAACACCAGTTCTATCTCTGGGTTAGGCTCTAGTTTGTGTCCACTCATGTGTGAATACATCTTTGCTTGGGATAGACCAAATGTATCCTCCCCAAATATTACGTTTCCTACCATTGGCATGTCTGTTCCTCCTATGATTAGTGTTAATACAAACCCCCCTATTATATGTACTAGTCTATGCTGTCTAGCATGACGCTGTACCCCCTTCTAAAACCCCTGCTTCTGCTTTGTGGGTTTGAATTTATGCTTTGATTCTAAAGTATAATTTGATTATTAGTTGCTGAGTTTACTCATGCATCTTAGCCTATATCATTGCTTCTGCTTCAGCTTGTAGTCTTATTACATGTGAGCTTGTATGTATTCTACTATGTGTAATATGACAATGTGTTGTGATCAATCTATTCAATGTTCTATTCTCCCACCGCAAGATATCAGTATCACATCCTTGCATCTTCATGGTTATGCTGCACAAAGCAAATGCCCTATGCACTTGTGCAGGGCATTAATGCTTTGCGTAATCGCATAACTAAGTATTAACGAAAGGATTATATTATGTTTAATTATCTTATAGCTGTAGGTCTTGGATCTATCATCTGTACTATCTTAATAATGTATATGTATGTTGAGATAGTATGGGAGGTCATGCAAGATAAGGGTTATGTCGTTGAGAAAGCAACGAGAACGAGCATAATAAAAAAGTACATGATAATAAGAAAGTTCTTGTAATTCATGTATTTATTAATTAAGGTTAATACTATAACTATCACATTGAAAGGAATAAATTATGATAGACTATAACGAAAAAATAACTTCAATCCTTGAATCACATGAGGTTGAAGAACTAACATTTACCATACAGGCTGTAGCTGAAGCTAACCGAATTGGTAAAGCTAACATTAAAACATTTGCTCTAAGAAATAGAGTTGCTGGTTTAATACATGAAAAGATCAATGTTCTTGTATCAATAGATCAAGCTAAAGCTAAAGCTGATCATTATCTGCAAGATCAAAAAGCTCAAGGATTACATGATCAATATGGCATTGATGGTATCAATCCAAATGATGAAATAACTTCTAATAGAGATACATTGAATAATATATCTGTGAGAATGTTAGATGATATCATTGGATCTGTTAATGTATTCTTTGAGACTTATCAGGTATCAATCGCAGAATGTTTAACTTGGACTTCAACTGGTCAGTTAGGTCGTAATGGATTAGCTGTATTAAATCAATGTCAAGATATTGAATACTCTAATATTATGGCACATACTGATATGGCTAAAGTTCATAATAGTATAATCCAACAATTATCTTATAAAAAGCAGGGATTAGCTGAGAAGTTAAAAACTGCTACGCAACCTGTTAAACAATATGATGCTTTTGAGAAAGCAATGTATAACGAGTTGCAACAAACTAAGGATCAATTAGCTAAATTGGAAACAAAACAATTTCAAAAACCAATTACTAAATAATTCCTTTTAATAGCTACAGTTGGCATTCCGTCAGCTGTAGCTTTAAATCTTATATAAAGAACAAAGAGAGAACACGAAAAAAAATCGGCTCCGCTTCGCTCCGCATTGAGGAATGCCTTCGGCATTCATGAGAGCTTTAGCAAAGCTGCATTGCCTCCGCTATGTGGGGGCTGCGTCAACCCAGCTTTGTTCCATAGAGAGGAGAGAGAATGGAAGATTATATAGCAATGGCTATAATAGCTGTAGGTGTGGGTATATTACTCACTACTATTCTAATACTAACTAACTTATAGAAAGGAGAACAATATGTGGAGATTACTTCGTGGTGTAAGCTCGTTCTTGCTAATCGACAGATTAACCAAGAGAGTGAAAGAGATTGCAGAAGTTGAACCAAGTTTAGATGAGGCTCTAGAAAGATATAATAAAGCTCATAGAACAATGGTTGAGATGGAAGCTGTCATACAAGCTAAACATAACAAACTACAACGTATTATTAATCAACGGAAAGGAGTCTAATATGGACACCAGTAAACAAGCTAACCAATATGTTAAAGGTCATATCCAAAACATATGGGAACGTAATGAGGCAACAGGAGAACCTGTAGTACCTTATAAGAAAATAGGAGAACAGTTTAAGATTGTACAAACTATAAATCTTGAAGCTCCTAGACCTGGTCAAGCGATTACTATCGAGGGACTAACTGGTTTAATTGCTAATCCTAACATAGATGTATCTATGGTAGAAGCACCTAAACCTAAACAATAAGAGTACAGGGGGGATAGCAGACATAATCCTCGGCTTTAACTCCCCCCCCACTCATGAAAGGAATAAAACATGAGAATAGGAGAAATATCATGGAACTAACACAGATAACTAAAATTATTGACAAGGTTCACGATGGTGAAATGTCAAAGGAACAAGCATTCAATAAGATAGAACAAGTTGTTACTAAATATTGGAAAGAACTAGATACCGCTACTACTGGTGATGAAGTAAATGATATCGAACAAGAAATATTTTATCTATTTGATCTAAAGAATGGCATCTTAGCTGGACAAGCAGATGGTGATGAAACTCAAGTAGATGAAGATATAGAGAAACTATGTAAACAAATTAACACAACTTATGAAACTATGGAGGAAAAACATAATGGACAAGAGCCTTACGACTATTCACAAAACAACTGATTACGACAAGTTTAATCTAAAGTTTGGTAATAGACCTATAGATAATGCACATGTCAAAAAGATCATGAGATCAATGACAGAAGAATTTATCAATGTACCTATCGCTGTCAATAAAAGATACGAGATTGTAGATGGTCAACATAGATTTACTGCAGCTAAAGCTCTAGGATTACCTATATTCTATAGATTTGCTACAGAGAATTTACTTTCAATACGTAGGATGAATCAAAATACTAAGAACTGGACTATCAATGATTTCTTAGCGTCTTATGTAGCTATAGAAAGTAGAGAGCCTGGTAATATTGGACCATATACACAGTTTAAATGGTTTAAGGAAGCTACTAACTTTCCTAATGCTATCTGTTTAATGATGTTAACAGACAACAGAGGTGCAAGAACTGATAAGTTTAAAGATGGTGATTTTAGTATACCATCTGGACAGTTTGAGGTAGCTAAAAAACAAGCTAAAATGATAAACGAATGTGGTCAGTATTATGATGGATATCATAGACGATCATTTATTGTTGCTCTTCTGTTCTTGTTTAAAGATGCAGAATTTAGTTTCAAACAGTTTATCAAAAAATTATCTATGAATCGCAACAAACTATATCATTGCACTAGTACACAAGATTATCTCGATACAATAGAGAGATTATATAACTGGGGTAATAAAGATAAAGTTAAATTTAGGAGGCACAATGACTAACAAATATAACGTAACTATAATACCACCTACAGGTGCAATAACAAAACATATAGTTGAGGGCGAAGATGGTCCTAACTTTGCTGATATGTATAAATTACTAGGCTGTAATATGATAGAAATTACAGGTGCTAGAGTAAATGGTACCAACTATGATATGTATATTGACGAAGAAGGTCGATTAAAAACAAACGATGAGAATCCTGCTGCATCCCAATACTTCATTAACTGGCTAAGTAATGAGGGGAGAGTAGCTAGAATAGCTAATGTAGTAGGGATAGCAGCTCTCGTGGATCCTAATCCGATTGGAGTAGAACATGATAAAAGTAAAGAGTCTATATAAAATAATCGACAATAACGTAATTGATGATGATGCCGAAATAGTTTTTACTAGTGTACGCACTGGTATCAACTATGCAGGTTATGAAATGTGGAAAGACGAAGATCATCTTGGTCGATCTACCATTCATATATCTATTGCAACAGAGGGTGATTCTGATCATGAAAGAATTGAAGCTGACAGAATGCAAGAACCTTACAAAGATTGTATCAGATGTGATGGTTCAGGTACCATATGGGTAAAACCAAATGTTGAATCTACAGAAGAAGAAGAACATGACTGTCCCATATGTGATAACAAAGGACAAGTATCCAAGATGGATGAGATACTTCATGCAGATAAACTTACAGTTATAACATTTGATGAGGACACCGAATGAAATATATAATTATATTAATATTAACTGCATCAGTTGGTTATAATGCTTATTTAAATAAAAAGCATATAACAAATGAGTGGTGCAGTTCAGAAATAAACATACTAAGAACGCAAGTATTTGACTTGTGGAGTGAACAGTTTCCTAACGGAAATGTGCAGTAGGTTTCCTTTCGTTCTTGTAATCATAAGCCTACTGCATAAGGAGTAAAATATGGATAAAGACAAATTATACACAATAAATGCAGTTTGCGATTACATAACAGAACCAGCTTGGACTGTGAGAATGTGGACTCAATTATATAATATACCAATAGTACAAAAGACTCGTAAAGGTCGTAAGTATTGGAGATACGAACATATGGAGCAGTTGCTTCAAATAAAGAAATTGTTTCGAGAACTTCATGTGAGACATGAGGGTATTAAAAATATCTTGAACAATATGAAGAAAATAGAAGAACTTAAACAACAACAAGGAGTAGAATATGAGCAAAATGTCAGAGAGTCAAAGACAGTACTTCCTGGACAGAGTACACGACCAGGTATACAACGCCAAAAGAATCTTAGAACTCAAGGAATCACGCAACAAACAGAAGATGGTAGACAAAATGTATCCGAAGTATCTGAAACAGATAGGAATACAGAGTCTACTCAATGAATATAATCTAGTAGAACGTGCTTACAATGAAAAGAAAGATGAACTTTTTAGAGTAGTTGAAAGATTATGCGAAGCAGAAGATATTAGTCATTATCGTATTGATTCTCATAAAGAAGTAATTGATAAACTAAAACAATTATGTGCTTTAACAGTTGATAGAGAGTATAAAAATACTGATAATGGTAAAGAGATACTTGCTCTTGATACAGCACATCAAGCTGTTAAAGATATGATTTGGTCTGCAGGTAGTCAAACAGAAGTATTGATGACGCAGATTTCAAATGTTCTTAAAAGTAAAGCTGGTATTAACTTAGGTTATAATCAGATACAACTTGAACATAAAGAATAGTATTCAGGCGTACTGACGAGTACAAGTACAAGTCTGATAGAGATGACCAGTAAATGCCTTCTTGGTCCAACTAAGGAACATCTGTGGTAAGACACAGCAGGTCTAGTGGTTTTGGCATACCCACATCTCGCCAAAATATTCCTCATGGGATAG
>MDSV01126397.1_pt1 | contig 13104 bp, 4 predicted proteins | sample 810851 | NCBI WGS metagenome assembly MDSV01 (sample SAMN05326640, study PRJNA326480) | marine metagenome | isolation source: seawater | place: Atlantic Ocean: North East | collected 2012 | reverse complement strand
TTGTGCTTATCATACTTACATGTCTGGTTATACTGGTGATGAGGGGTATATAACATTTGATTCAGAAGTTGATGATGATCCTCTTCCAAACAATTATTATATAACTGATTTTTATGGTGGTGCTTCACCAGATTATAGTAGACATGCTAATGGACATTCTAAAATTTTAGGAATGTCATTTGATGGATATCCCATTTATGGTCCTTATGGATATATTTTAGGTGGTACTAGTGTTATTGCTGCAATCCAGCATGGGGGAAGTACTGGAATTGGATATGGTGAAAATGATTCTCCATTATCTACTACCAATATATCAGGATCGGGGTCAGGTCTTCAATTTAAATGTACTTCAACAGGTAGCAGTGGATCTGGATTAGACTTTGAAATTGTTGAACCAGGTTCAGGATATGCTGTTGGTGATAAAGTTTATGTTGTTCATGAAAATCCTAATGGAATTTTTAGTTATGGATATACAAGTGGTCAGAATGATGCGTCAAGAACTGCTGGCACATATAATGTAGATATTACCACTGCTATGACTAGTGGAAATGGTAATTCCGCAAGAGCACAAGTTGTAGTTGCTGTTGGTGGTAATACAGATGTTACATTCCCTTATACTAATGAGGATTGGACTGGTAGAGGAAGAGATTTTGCTGAAAGTGAAACAATTACAATTCCTAATTCATTAGTAGGTGGTGGTGCAGATATCGTCTTGAATGTGCAAGATCTTATTGATGATGGTTGGCAAGCTGTTCGAGAAATTACTTCTGTAGGTGTAGGTATTGGTAAAATGACATCTTCATTTAGATTGAAGACTGGTGTTGAAGTTGATGGTAATAGACCTGCACAAACAACAACTGGAAGTGTTACACATACAATAACTACTTCTAATGGAAAGTTTTTAATTGATGGGCAATTATTAGAAGTTTTAAATCTTGATAGAGGAAAGACATATACATTTAATTTGGATGATTCATCAAATGATAATTACATAGGATTGTTTAGTAATACTGAAGATGGTTGGCATTCTACAGGACAATCTACAGATATTGGTGATACCAGCTATGTTTTTTCTGATGCTGTAAAGTATTTTATTGATGGAGCAGAAGTTGTATATCAATCATATATTAGTGGATTTAATGGTGCTACTACAAGATCTATTCAATATGAATCAAGAGTAGACGCACCAACAGTCATATATGCATTCTCATATAGTGGCACAGAGGTTGGATATCGTTTAGTTAATAATGGATATGTAATGGGTGATTTCACACAAGATTACATATATGAAGAAGGTCTTGGATTACTTGATGAACAAAATGGTATTTTTGCTTCAACTCCAGAATATCCTAATGGAACATATTGCTATTTCATGACTGAAGATAGTAGTGGTAATCCTGTATATCCTTATGTTGTAGGTCCAAAACTTTATGGAGCACCAATATTTGAAGGAGATACATTACCTACTACATCAACAGAATTTCCTTTTGGTGCTGAAGGTAAAGTTAATATTAATGATGGTGCTATCGATTTCATTAAAATGGTTAAGACTGGAGATGGATACTTCGGTCCTACTCAAGCAACAATATTAGGTGGTCAAGGGTCGGGAGCAACAGTTACACCAACTGTTCAAACTGTTACTGGTTTAACATTATTAACTGATGGAAGAAATTTCTTAACTCCACCATCTCTTATCTTTGAAGGTGGCGGTGGTCAAGGTGCAACTGGTGCTGCATCTATAGATGTTACTGGAAAAATAACTAATATAAGTGTAGTTGATCCAGGAGAATTTTATGATGAAGCTCCTTACCTTTTAATTACTGGTGGAGGAGGATTAGGAGCAAAAGCTGTTGCAAGAATTTCTCAAGGATCTGTTATTGGTATTGATATTGTTGATCCTGGTAGAGGGTATACAACTGAACCTAATGTAATCTTCCAGAAACTTGTTGATTTAAAGAGAAAGGCAAGAGCAAGACAGTCTCAAGCATCAGAATCATTCTTCTTAACTGGATTACTCAAAGCAGTTACTGCTAGTGATGATACATTATATGTGAAATCTACTGGTGCTTTCCCTGGATCTGGATCTGTTATTGTTGATCAGGAAACTATTAGTTACGCATCAAAATCAGAACAAAAATTTACAGGTTTAACTAGAGGAGTAAACTTTAGATATGATCAAAGGGTTGTTTTAGATACAAGTCAGAATGATGGAAATCAAGTATCTACATACACATACAACGTTGGTGATAGAGTTATAAGAAGTATTGAGAACTCTAATAATAAAATTGCTAAAGTTTATGACTGGAATCCATATAATAGGGAATTGTTGGTAACTTTTGAAGTTGATGAATTGGCATTTATTGATGCTGGTATACCTTCTACAGAAGATACAATTGTGCAATTTGATGCTGGCACTCCTGGAAGTGCAAGTTCATCATTCCAACCACATGTTTTAGTCAATTCTGTTGGTGATGATATTGTTGCTTTAACAGTACCAATTTCAACATTATCAGATAAGAAATTTGAAGATGATGATGAGCAAGATGGTTTAGGAGATGGTATACCAGATCTTGTAAATACTGGAACTGCGTATATCAATCAAATTAATCTTGATGGTGGTTTACATAGTTCTCTTTATGGTGTTGAAGAAACACAAGGTGGACAGAATACTACTTTATTCCAAGTAGGAGAAAGTCTTAAAGATGGATCTACCCCACTTAAGTTTGCATCTGTAATTGAAGCAGGTGCTCTTAATGAAGGCAGACCTCATGGTGCTATAGTTGAAATTTTCGTTGATCCTCTTTACGGAAATGGATTAAACTTTAGTGTTAATGAAGTTGTTACTGGACAATATTCTCAAATTCAAGCAACAGTAGTTTCTTGGGATAATGCTAGAAGTGTATTAACTGTAAAAGATATTGTCCCATATGATACTGGTGATGTTAGTGTGGGTACTAATGGTAAGTTATATTCATTCTCAGAAAATGGTACGGTAACTGATTTTATTGTACTAGATCCTGGAGCTGATTACACTCAGATTCCTACTATTACAGTTGAGGATATTGGTGATGTGGAATCAACAGGAACAGTTAATATGACTACTGCTGGAGACCAAATTGCTTCTGTAACTATAACTAATGGTGGATATGGAATTGTTCCGTATGTAGATGGCACTTATAACCTACACCCAACCATAACTGTAACCAATGGTGGTGGAGATACCACTGGAGCTGGAGCAATATTGCAAGCAGTTACTAGCGGTGAAAACATCGTTGGTAATGGTGGAGCATCTTATAAAATCAAGTCTATTAACTATCAGACACAAATCAGATCCTAAAAGTCTGATAAATAAACAAGAGGATACCAAATCTTTATATATCGTAGGAAATGGCAGCATTACTAACTGATCAATTTAGAATTTTTTCTGCACAGAAATTTATTAAGGCACTTGAAGGTCCAGTTGCGACCCAGAGTGATAGTGATGCTGGAGCTTCTAGAGATCGTCTATACATTTTTATCGGCAGACCACAATCGTGGGATGATGAAAACAACCCACCCCAAGCAGTAGATTCTTTCCAAGAATTTTCATCAGCATATGATGATATGATTTCTTTGAAAAGGGTCTTGGCTTCTGACGTTGTGCAGGTTGTAAGACGAATTGACTGGGTTTCCCCAGAGCAGACTACAGGTGGTCTAGGTTTTACCTATGACATGTATCGTCACGATTACTCACCTAGTAAGACTGCATCTTCTGGTGCTACTAAACTGTATGATTCTGACTTCTATGTTGTGAACTCACAGTATCAAGTCTACAAATGTATCTACAATGGCACTTCTCCCTCGGATCCAAATGGTAAACCGTCAACGGTTGAGCCGACTGGTACTTCGACTTCTATTATTACTACTGGTGATGGTTATCGTTGGAAGTATCTTTATACCATTCCCGTGGCTTCTGTTTTGAAGTTTTTCTCTAATGATTACATGCCTGTTTTCATTAATGATGCTGTAAGAACAAATGCTGTTAGTGGAGAAATTGATACCGTTGTAATCAATGCTGCTGGTGCTGGTTACAATAATGGTACATATGACAATGTGTCTATTAACGGTGATGGCACAGGTGCTAGAGTTTCTATTGTTATAGATGGTGGTAAAGTCATCTCTGCAACAGTTACCTCTGGAGGTACTGGATATACATTTGGTAAAATCAGTGTTGATACTATTACAGGAATCGGCACAGGAACAAATGCTGAAGTTGATGTCATAATTCCACCTCCAGGTGGTCATGGTTACGATCCAGTCATTGAGATGGGTGGATATAGAGCTATGATTAATGCTAAACTCTCATATGATGAGGGTGCAGGTGACTTCCCAATTGATAACGATTACCGAAGAATTGGTTTAATTACAAACCCTCTCAAGTTTGGTACATCTGAATTGATTTCTGATCTAACAGTTTCAGGAACTAAAGCGGTTATTTTCCCACCTACTTTCCAAGGTAATTACATCCCTGATGAAATTATCACACAATCTAGAATTGTTGGTGGTGTTAATGTTACTGCACGTGGAAGAGTTATTTCATGGAATGCAACAACAAAACTTCTCAAGTATTATCAAAATAGTGTTGATGGTATTTTCCCAGAAGTTACTGGTACTTTGAATGAGTTTGATGGATCTAACCCCATCAATGGTGCTACATCAGGTGCTGCAGGGCAACCAGATGTTAACTTTCCAACTGTACCTAATACTTCTTCTAGGACAATCAATAACACTGAGTATGATCTTGGAATGAAATTTAATAATGGTTATGCGAAGTCTGAAATCAGATACAGCACTGGACAAGTGGTCTACATAGATAACAGACGCTCAATCAGTCGTGCAAACGACCAAGTAGAAGACATTAAAATCGTAATCGAGTTCTAAACGAATGGCACAAAATACCAATTTAAACGTCACCCCTTACTACGACGATTTCGATAAGGATAAGAATTTTTATCGAGTGCTGTTTCGACCTGGATTCCCTATACAGGCTCGTGAATTATCAACAATGCAATCGATCTTGCAGAATCAGGTCGAGAATGTTGGTACGCACTTCTTTAAAGATGGTGCAATGGTCATACCTGGACAGGTTGGTTATGACTTAAACGTTAGTGCTATCTTACTTCAAGAGTCATTCCTTGGTAGTGATGTTGAAACATATAGAGCACAATTAGATGGTGCTATAATTGAAGGACTGACAACAGGTATTAAAGCAAAGGTATTATATAGTATTTCAGCAGAGACTTCAGAGAAAGGTTATATTACATTATATGTTAAGTATATTGATTCTGGAGATACAACTTCAGAGTCTGCATTAAAGACTTTCCAATTAAATGAGCAGTTAATATCAGATAAAGAAATAACATTTGGATCTACTCTTATTGAGGTTGGTACACCATTTGCTCAGTTGTTACCAGTAAATGCAGTTGCTACAGGTTCTTCAGCATATATTAGTGATGGTGTCTACTTTGTTAGAGGACACTTTGTTAATGTTCCTTCCAATTATCTGATTCTTGAACAATATAGTAATAATCCATCATTCAGGGTTGGTCTTGAAGTATTAGAATCTATTGTTACACCTGAAGATGATGAGTCACTAAATGATAATGCTGCTGGTACTTCAAACTATTCTGCACCTGGTGCTCATAGATTTAAAGTATCTACTAATTTTGTTAAGAGACTTATTACAGATGAAGCAGATAAAGACTTCATTGAATTGTTAAGAATTAATAATAGTGTTGTAGAAAATTTTGTTGAGAGGACAGCATATAGTGAATTGGAAAAATCTATGGCTCGTCGTACTTATGAGGAGTCTGGAGATTATGTTATTAATACTTTTGATACTAAAGCAAGGGAGCATTTAAATGATGGATTCAACAACGGTGTATATGATGCTGGAGCAACTAGTCAAGATGGAAATGTCGCTGATGAAGCAAAAGTGGCTCTTGAAGTTTCACCAGGAAAAGCTTACGTTAGAGGATATAGAACAGAGTTTATAACACCACAATATGTTGATGTGGATAAACCAAGAGATTATGATTCTATTCAAAATGGTATCATTAATTTCAATCTTGGTAACTTTATGAAAATTTATGATGTTACTGGATGGCCTGAAATTAGTGGTGATGGTGTTACTGATGCATATCAAATTGTTGAATTTTATGATGATTGGGACGCTAATGCAACTGCATCTATTAAGTCAGGTGCTACCCTAATTGGTAGAGGAAGATTAATTCAAATACAAAAAGCAGTTACTTCAACTGCTAGTACTAATCCATTTGGAGGATCTGGTCCTATTGATGGTGTATATGATATGTGGTTCTTTGATCCACAAATGTGGACTGCATTAAACATTACCAATCCAGGAACATTTACTGTTGGAATGAGAGTTGTAGGTAAGACATCTGGATCTTACGGTTATGTTGCTAATATTGGTGCTGGTACACATTACATATACCTAGAGCAAGTAACTGGTGGATTTACTAATGGAGAGATATTAGAAGTTGATGGTAGAGTATATGGTACTTTAGAAGCAGCGTGGACATATAATATTACTGATGCTAGATCTGTATTTGGAAAAATTGCTGGCACTAACAATATTAGATTTGGTGCTAACCTTATTCTAAATGATGCTAAGGCTATTGAAGCATCTACTATAAATGTTGATGATACTACAGATGATGAGATTACTGGTTTCAGAACTAGATTTGATAAAGATCTACGTCCTGGTGATGTAGTTACTCCAGTTATTTCAAACTCTGAAGGAAATAATACACATAGAATTTTACGAGTTGATCCAACTGCTATTGGTGTAACAGCACAAAATAAGAAAACTTCTGTTGCTGCAGGAGATGTTATTTTTAATTATGATGATGAGACAGCTAAGATTGATGGTACATTAAAAGTTGGTACTGTTGCAGATGGAGATTATGGTGAATTAGTTAGGATGCGTCCTTTTGTATTCCAAAAAGATTATCAGAATGGTGAGCTTTCATTTGACCTTCCACAAGATGTGATGAAGGATATAAGTGATGAATCATTCTTTGTATACAGAAACTTTGCATCTAAAACTGTAACTACTGGATCTATTACATTTACACTTCCAGAGACTGAAGCGTTTGCTGCAATGGCATCTGAGCATTATGTGCTGACTGTTATTGCTGATGGTGGTGATTCAACATGGACAAATGGAATGAACATTGATGTTGATTCACAGGCAGATGCTGGTAATTTAGTAATATCATTTGGTGCTCAAAATCAGTCACTTTCTATAACTGGTTTAGGTAATGTTGCTACGGTTACTCTAACTGCATTGGTATCTAAGAATACTGTTACTAAGAAGTTGAAAACTGCTTCTAAGATGCAAGCGTTAAAGGTATATAAAACTAATGATAATGTAGATGTGCAACAGACAGGACTTGTTTATAGTAGTCTATATGGTACTAGAGTCCAAGATGGTGACGTATCTATGGGCATCAATGATGTTTATAAGATACATGCGATCTATGAATCATATGATGAGAATGATGCATCACCTCCATACTTAACATTAACAGAGTCAGTATTCTTTGGCACAGGAAAATTAATTGTAGGTAAAACATCTGGTGCTAGAGGAAGAGTAATTTCATTCCAGAACACTACTCAAAAACTTTATTATGTTGCTATTAATGAGATTCCTTTCCTTAATGGAGAAATTATTGAGGGATATGATGCTGCTAATGATCCTATTACTGGAATTGTAGATGATGATGAGGATTCAATCTTCCTTGGAAGTAAAGTAATTACAGATGAATTTGAGTTAGAAGCTGGAATGCGTACTAACTTCTATGATGTTTCTAGATTAACTAGACCAGGAGGAACAGTACCACCTAATAGAAGACTATTAGTTATATTCGATTACTTCATTCATGAAGCATCTGGTGATTATTTCTCTGCTGAATCTTATAGTGGTATTACATTTAAAGAGATTCCTAATTATAAATTAGATGGATCTATTAAGTATATCAGAGATCAGATTGATTTCCGACCTGCTGTTAAAGAGTTGAGAAATGGTACTGGTACTATAAGTTCTCCATACTTTGTCAATTGTACTACATTTGACTATAACTCAAGAGTCTTTACTACTGCTGGTGGTAGCGGTGCTTCCACAGTGTTTGATATTATGCAAGTCAACTCTTCATTCAGAGCAGACTATAGTTGGTATCTACCAAGAGTTGATAAGTTATATCTATCTCATGATGGAGATTTAAGAGTTGCTAAAGGTGTATCTGGTAAGTTCTTAATCCCACCACAACCAGTACAAAACTCAATGTTACTTGCAAACATTGAATATAAACCATATGTTTTTGATCCTGAAAGAGATATTATTATCAAACCTGAAGTAATACGTCGTTACACGATGAAAGATATTGGTGATATAGAAACACGTTTAACTAACGTTGAATATTATACATCATTATCAATGCTTGAATCTCAGGCAGATAATACTAAGACATATGATGAGAATGGATTCGATAGGTTAAAGAATGGATATGTTGTTGATGACTTTACTGATCATACGATTGGTGACGTTTTAAATATAGATTATAAGTGCTCTTTAGACTTTAGAGAAGGACAGTTAAGACCACAACATTACACTACAAACGTAGGATTACAATATAGTGCTTCTGATTCTACTAATGTAGTAAGGACAGAAGGTAATGTCTTAATGCTTCCTTATATAGAAGAAGCATTAGTGCAACAACCATATGCTTCAAGAACAGAAAATGTAAACCCATTTAACGTGTTTACATTCATTGGACGTATTGACCTTCAACCTGCATCCGATGATTGGGTTGATATTGAAAGAATGCCAGCTAGAGTTGAAAATATTGAAGGTGACTTCTCTGCAGTATCAAGAGATATGCAGGTTGATCAAAATGGTTTTGCTCCTATTCAGTGGGGATCTTGGCAGACTAACTGGACTGGTGAAACATTAACATCTACTTCTTCAAGACAATCACAATCAGGTACTTACGGTATTGGTCGTCAGTTAGGTCGTGCTGGTCATGGTCAAAGGACTCAAGGTCTATTTTATCTACATGAGCGTCGCACATTCCGTGTTGTTAATAACCAGGCTCGTCAAGGTATTAGATCTAAAATTGTGCCCAAGATTGAAAGAAAATCACTTGGAGATACAATTCTTTCAACAAGTACAATTCCTTGGATTCGTTCTAGAAACGTTGGATTTAATGTATTCAGATTGAAACCACGTACTAGATTCTATGGATTCTTCGATGGAGTTGCAGTAACACCTTATATTACTCCAAAAGTAATTGAGATAATTAAAAACTCAACAACAGATGCAAGAACAAATGAAACACCGTTTGTTGTTGGTGAAACTGTAGTAGGTCAAAATTCAAAATGTCAACTTAAGGTAGTTGCTCCTAATGATGGATATACAACTAACCCATATGGAAAAGGAACAGAGACATTACCTGAAACATATGCATCACAAACAGAATATCTAAATCATGATGTAGATGCAATTGCTGAAACTGTATCACCAGATTATTTTGGTAATATGCAAGTCGGTGAAGTATTAGTTGGTCAAACTTCTGGTGCTAGATGTGTTGTTAGGGAACGTCGTCTATTGACAGATAACGTTGGTAATATTCAAGGTACATTCTTTATACCTTCTCCCAAGAATGATGCTAATCCTCGTTGGGCAACAGGTACAAGAAGTTTCAGATTTACCACTTCAGACACTAACTCAACTATGAGTGGTTCTGTAGATTCATCTGCACAAACAAATTACACTGCTTCAGGTACTACTCAAACAGTACAAGAGAATATTCTTGCAATTAAAAATGCAGAGATTGTCCAAGACACTGTTAGTGAAGATAGAGTTGTTGAGACAACTAGAACTGAAGAGCGTCAGATTGGTTGGTATGACCCTCTTGCTCAATCATTTATTATTGAGAAAGAAGGTGGTACATTCTTAACAAGTGTTGAAATATATTTCCAAACAAAGGATACCAATATTCCTATCTCTATGCAGATAAGGACTATGGTAAATGGATATCCAAGTAAGAGTATTCTACCTTTCTCTGATGTAACTATCAATCCAGAACAAGTAGAGATTTCTGAAAGTGCTGCTGTGCCAACTAAGTTTACTTTTAGAGCACCAGTTTATATTAAGTCATCTACAGAATATTGTTTTGTATTACTATCTGACTCTAATGAATATAAGGTTTGGATATCAAGGATGGGTGATGTAGACGTTACAGGAACAAGGACTATATCTGAGCAGCCATATGCTGGTGTCTTATTCAAGTCACAAAACGCATCTACTTGGACTGCTGATCAGTATGAAGATTTGAAGTTTAGTATCTTTAGAGCAGAGTTTACTCAAAATACAGGTACTGCAGTTTTAACTAATACTGCTCAAGGAAAAGGAAATGGTGGAATTCATAGATTGGTTAACAACCCAATTCAAACTTTGAAACCAAAGACTTCCTTAACTCTACCTACAGGTAGCAACTATTCATATTCTCTAGGTGCTAGATTAAAGCAGGTTACTACTGGTGCATTAGCAACAGTTCTATTCCATAGCACTACACCTGATCCAGATACCTTAACTGTTAATGAAGTTAGTGGAAATTGGTTAGTTGGTAGTGCTACAACTTATATGATTACATCATCTCAAACTAATGCTACAATTAGTACATCTGGTGTTTCAGGAACATTTGAAGCTGGTGACGTAGTTACTGGTGGTACTTCTGGTGCAGTAGGTGAGGTTGTTTCTTGGGATTCTGGTGGTAATTCATTGGTATTGAATTACGTGACTAAGGCATTTACAGCAACAGAAACTATTACCGAACCAGGTGGTGCTACTGCTGTAGCAGCATCAATTAACTATACTGGTGATAGTATTGGTGGATATCTTACTGCAGCACCTACATTTGCTGCTAGTGAGAAAGAGGTATTGGTATACCATAGAAACCATTGTATGCATAATAGAACAAATAATGTTAAGGTTGAAGGACTTATTTCTGAGATAGGTGATACAGTATTAACTGGATCTTTAACTGATTCTGCTACTAGTATTGCAGTTGAAGCAACAGGTGGCAATTTCCATAAGGTTATTAATGGTGTTGTAATTAGTGATTCCAATCCAGGATACCTTAAAATTGGTGATGAAATTATTAAGTATAGTGCAATTTCTAATGATGGTAAGACCATTACTGTTGCAACTTCAGGTAGAGGAGCAGCAGAAACTACAGCAGTAGCACATGCTGTTGATGATATAGTAGAGTGTTACAACCTTGATGGTATACCATTAACAGAGTTGAATAAAACTCATACTTCAATCTCTTGTCCTTGGTTAGATACTTATATGTTACACACTACTAGTATTGCGAGTGGTGGTATACGTGCTGGTGGTGGAAATGTGTATGCTTCACAAAACGTACAATTTGAAACTTTAACACCACAAATATCTGTTATGGACTTGCCTGAAACTACTATTGCTGCAAGGGTTAACACTACTAGTGCAACTTCTATCGGTAATGGATCTATAACTCAGGATCAAGCATCATTTGTAAATGATGGAGCATATGAGTTTATAACATTAAATGATATGAATCAGTGGGCTAATCCAAGAATGATTTGCTCAGATGTGAATGAATCTGCTAAATTGAGTGGTGCAAAATCACTCACACTTAAGGTTGATATGGTAACTGAAAAAACTCATCTATCTCCAGTTGTTGATTTAGATAGATGTTCTTTGATTACAACAACCAATAGAATTAATTCTTGGCCAGGTGGTCCTAATGCATATGGACAACAAGCAGATATAGATACAACACAAGATGTTTCTGTATTACCATACGGAGATCAGAATGATGCTGTATACATCACTCGTTTGGCAAGACTTATTAAGGAGTCAAGATCTTTAAGAGTTGATTTCCAAATGTCACGACCACCAGAGTCTGAGATAAGACTTTACTATCGTGTATTCAGTAATGGTAGTAATGATGGTTTAGATTCAGTGGGTTGGACTTTAATGCCAGCACCTTTACAATATGATTCTGCACCATCAGAAGAAATCTTATGGAAGGATTTCTATTATGAAGTTAGTGGATTGAATTTCAATGCATTCCAACTTAAATTTGTTATGAGATCAACAAACCAAGCAAGAGTTCCATTAATTGCTGATTTACGTGCTATTGCACTCGCAACATAATGAATGGATTAATACCTGTAGAAGGAAAGGATGGCTGGTTTAGAGATCCAGACTCCAATGCTATCGTAAATGCCAATACATCAGACTATGATAAATATATGGCAACTTATAATAAACGCCAGAAAGAGATTTCTGAAAAGAAGGCTTTACAAAATGATGTTTCTGAGTTAAAATCAGAGATAAGTGAAATAAAGTCACTCTTGAAAACGTTAGCTAACAAAACCGTATCATGACAGAGACACCAGTTGAAAAGATTTCCCAAGAACAAATGCTCAAAGAATTTAAAGAGCGTTTTCAAAAGTTGATTACTGAGAATCAACAGCTTGGTCAGAAGATAAAGGAAAATGAATCTCAAGCACTAAAATTACAAGGTGCTATTGAAACATTGGAATACTACCTTCAGTCAGAGGCAGAACCTCGACCTGATGGTACTATAGATCCTGACAATATAGATGAATAATTGAAAGGGGTTTAAAAACCCCTTTTTTATTAGCATAAATAACTCAGAAGCATTAACTGTACATAGGTCGTCCTAGAATAAAATGGCAAATAGAATTCAATTAAGACGAGGTGGTGCTCAGGAATGGGCAAACTCAAACCCAACTCTAGCACAAGGTGAGTTAGGAGTTGAATTAGATACTGGTCGCTTTAAAATCGGTGATGGTGTAACTGCATGGAACTCTTTGAGATATGAGAGACCCATTGAATCTACATCCAACACTGCTAATACTCTTGTACAACGAGATGCTGATGGTAACTTCCAAGCAGGTACTGTTACCGCTACAGTTATTGGTAATGCCTCTACTGCATCACGACTTGCTTCAACTAGACAAATTCAAATA